>Ga0310695_10000229_pt1 | contig 149077 bp, 127 predicted proteins | sample RumenRJG_04DNA_FD_203882 | JGI IMG/M metagenome (GOLD analysis project Ga0310695, IMG submission 203882) | Bovine rumen microbial communities from Lethbridge, Alberta, Canada - RJG_04 (v2) (version 2) | ecosystem: Host-associated > Mammals > Digestive system > Stomach > Rumen | place: Canada...
GGAATACGGGCTGAAAAGCAACATGTTCAACGTGGACATGACGAACTTCGGCGTGACATCGCTGTCATCCTACCCTGACCTGATCGGTGCCGCCGTGCCGGAGAGATGCGGGCACGCGAAGGACGGCCACAGCGAGAGATTGGTGTACTCGCTCCTTACGGTCACCGACGAGAACGGTGCTGTATGCTATGAGAAGCCCTATGACGGCGCCACCGCCGATTCCGAGATGGACAGGCATGCGATAGAATTCCTGTCGTCGAAGACCGATCCCAATGAGACGACTCTCGTCGCGGACTGCAAGGTGGTGACCGCTCCGCTCATAAATCTGATGCTGGAGAAGGGATTCGGATTCGTCTCCAAGTGTCCCGCCAGCTTCGGGAAGAAGATCCGCGAGGACATCGTCCGTTCGGTGCAGACCGGCACCATGGACCCGTCGGCCATCAGGGACGGATGGGAGATATACGATACCGATGCGGAGACCGAGATCTCGAGGGGAGCGTCCAGGAAGCTCAGGTACGTGGCATTCAGGACCACGGACGATGTGACCGAAGGCATGGAGTACCTCAGAGTCCAGGGGCTGAAGGAAGCGGAGGCCAGGTTCGGAAGGTTCGAATCGAGGACGTTCAACTGCGAGGAGGATGCCCGCAGGGCGTTCTCCGAGGCGGTGTACGAGCACGTCGATTCGGCGTATTCGGTCACCGGTACCGTCGGACCGGTGGAGATCGACATGGGTTACGGGCACAGAGGGAGGCCGAGGAAGGGAGAACTTCCCAGGAAGAAGACCGAGTACCGTGTCGCGGTGACCATGGAATTCGATGAGGAGAGGGCGAAGGCACTCACGCAGGACAGAGGCGTGAGGGTGCTGATCACCAACCTGCCGAGAGCGAATCACGATGCTGATAACATCAGATTCGGCGTGACGGCGGACACCGTGCTGAAAGCATACCTCGACCAGTACCGGATAGAGCACGCCTTCAGGCTCATGAAGGACGGCATGGGGATCGACAGGGTATACATCCACAGGCCATCGAGGGAGAACGCGATGATGTTCGTGATATCGATGGCCACGATGGTCTCCGACATCGTGACACATGTGCTGAAGGAGAACGGCATCGATCTGACGATGCAGAACGTATCCGGCAAGGTGTATGCGATGGGGCTCGTCTGCGAAGGAGATGAGGAGTATCTGGACGGTTCTCCGGAGCATGAGGAACTGTTCATGAGGATGGCCGAATCCCTGAAACTCGACCCGGACCATCTCATCGACTGATGGAAAACCGAAGGTTCCGTGCAAAGTGCCAGCGTGAGCTATGGAACCATCACGAAAATTCAGAACGAAGTGCCGAATTCACGTCAAATTCGGATTTTACAATTAACACGAAATGAAGGCTCGTAATATGGTCATTTTTGTCCATCGATGTACGTCACCTTTAAGTATCAAATCAGCATAGTGAGTAGTGCTAACATTTAGCACGGTGAAGCGAATGGCATTTCTAGGATTGACCGACCCGTGGACCATAGCGGCATACGCCGGATGCATGATCTGCGTGGTGTTCTGCGTTGTTTACGGATTGATAAAGGGCCGCGAACCCGAGGAGCCCGAGGATACCGAGGAGGGAGAGGGTGGCAACCGAGGGCGTCAATCTGATCGTGTTCGGCGTGATGATAGCGGCGTTCACCGCCGCCACCATCTTCCTCGGATGGTACGGTTACAAGAACACCCGCCACAACCAGGACTTCCTGCTGGGGAGGAGCAAGACCAGCCCCATCATCATCGCCCTTTCCTACGGGGCCACGTTCCTGAGCGCCTCCGCGGTCATAGGCTTCGGTGGCCAGGCGGCCGTCCATGGGATGTCGCTGATGTGGCTCTGCTTCCTGAACCTTTTCATCGGCCTGGTCGTCGCATTCCTGATCTTCGGGAAGAGGACCAGGCGCGCCGGCCTCAAGCACGGCGCATCCACCTTCGCGGACCTCATGGGCAAGATCTACGCCTCCAGGGGCATCCGCGCATTCACCGCCATTCTCATCATCGTCATGATGCCCATTTACGCCGCCGCCGTCCTGAAGGGTGGCGTGAACTCCCTGGCGACCGTCATGGGCCTGAACGAGTTCTACAACTACATCCTGATCGCGCTGTCCATCATCGTGGCCTTCTACGTCGTCTACGGCGGCATCATCGCGGTCATGTACAACGATGCCCTGCAGGCAGCCGTCATGTTCATCGGGATGGCCGTCATCCTGCTCGTGACCTTCTACACCATGGGAGGGGTCGCCGAGGGGAACGAGTCCCTGTCCAACCTTTGGGACGCCAAGATAGGCGAGTCCGGGCTGGGGGTGCTGCCGGGGTTCAACGGGTGGACCGAAACGGCTTCGTTCGGGACGAAGGAGTGGATGACGGTGGTCACCACGTTCTTCCTTGGCGTGGGGATCGGCGCGCTGACGCAGCCCCAGCTGGTGGTCAGGTACATGTCCGCGAAGAGCGACAGGGACCTGGACAAGTCGCTGATCATCGGATCCGTGTTCATGTTCATCATCGTCGGGGCAGCCTACACCGTCGGCCCCCTCACCAACGTCTACTTCGACAACCTGTACGGCCTTACCTCCGCCCAGTACATGGGCGAGCTCGGCCTGGGCACGGACTTCATCATCCCCCAGTACATCCTGGAGGTGTTCCACGACATCACCTTCGGCGACGTGTTCATCTCGCTGTTCCTGCTGTCCCTGGTCTGCGCCGCGATCTCCACCATCTCCGCCCTGATGCACACCATCGGCGGAGCCGCGGGGTACGACCTGTTCACCCTGTGGCAGAACAAGAAGGGCAACATGAAGGGGGACTCCCAGAACGTCAGGGTAAACAGGATCTGCATCGTGCTCATCCTGGTGATGGTGGTTGTCTACTGCTACCTCATGCCAAAGGACATCATCGCGAAGGCCACGTCCGTGTTCATGGGGCTCACCGCGGCTGCTCTATTGCCGGCGTACTTCCACGGGATATACTCGAAGCGCCCGTGCAAGAAGGCCGCCATCTACAGCATAGTGGCCGGAACCGTGTCGTACATGGTCATGGCGCTGTTCATCAACGCGGGGACCTCGGTGTTCCTGCCCATCTGCAAGATCATCACCGGCAACGCGGTGCTGTTCCCGGATTCCATAGTCGCCTACCTGGACCCGCTGGTCGTGGCCCTGCCGCTGTCCATCGTGGTGATGGCGGTCTCCCTCCTGGCGTTCAGGCGCGCGGAGGAGCCCGAGCCGTTAACGGCGTGACTAAACGATTTGCTGGCGCTAAGGGGCGGTTCATATACCGCCCCCGGCTTTTTCCATCATGACAACCAATTACTCGAGGGGGCTCGAGCTCCTGGAGGACAAGCACAACATAGGCGTGATCCTCATGCTCTACGCATGCGGACCCAGCAGGAAGACCAGGATCTACCAGGAGGTATCGGGGGTGGGGAGCATGCCCAGGAAGCTGGCCAGGCTCGCGGAGGCGGGAATACTCTCCGTCGGCGAGAGGGACGGGTGCACCGAGTACTCCCTGACCAGCGGCGGGAGGCAGATCGCATCGGACCTCTTCCGCATACGCGAGCACCTGCTCCGCGCATCCGTGGTGCAAGAATAAAATACGCCCGCGCGTTTGAAGGGGCATGGATGCTGTTGAGCTGGGCAATGTCTCGGTGGTGCGCGGAGGGAAGCACATCCTGAGCTCCGTGGACCTGCGCATAGCGCGCGGCGAGAACGTGGCCATCATAGGGCCCAACGGCTCAGGGAAGACCACCCTGGTCAAGCTCATCCGCGGCGAGGTGCTCCCGTACTACGACGAGGACGACCCCGCGACCTTCAGGCTGTTCGGCCTGGAGAGGTGGAACGTCTTCGAGCTCCGTTCCAGGATGGGGATAGTGTCCATGGACCTCCAGGGGAGGTTCAGGGAGGAGACCACCGTCAGGGAGGTCATAGAGTCCGGGTTCTTCAGCAGCCTGGACGTGTTCCGCTGCAGCACCGTGACGCCGGCCATGGAATCGGCCGCGGAGTCGGCGGCCAGGACATTGGGCATCGAAGGGCTCATGGACAGCCCCATCGGCGTGGTGTCCCTGGGGGAGATGCGCAGGGCGCTCATCGCCAGGGCACTGGTGACGGAGCCAGAGATGCTGGTCCTCGACGAGCCCATGACCGGTCTCGACATATCGATGAAGAGCCGCTTCAGGGCGATGTTCGACATCCTGATGGAAAACGGAGTGTGCATCGTGATGGTCACCCACGACCTCACCGACATCCCAGTCGGCATCCGCCGCATCGTCATGGTGAAGGACGGGAGGATCATCGCCGATGGCCCCAAAGACGAGCTGCTCACCGATGCCAAGGCGTCGGAGCTGTACGGGGAAGATATAAGGGTCGAATGCGATGACGGGATATACCGCATGCATATCGCGGGTTCGGTGATCGGATGAGGTACATTTGCTCCCAGTGCGGCAAGGAGATCCCTGCGGATTCTGACTTCTGCTACGCATGCGGGGCGATGAAGGACAAGGCCCTCACCCTCGACGAGGGGGGCGGCGAATCCACGGCGATGACCTGCCACAAGTGCGGCGAGCCGCTCACCGGCAACGAGGACGTATGCCCGAAATGCGGCACACCCCTCGTCAGGGGGCTGCCCGAGGAGGTCAGGAAGAAGGCCATGGTGGCGCTCCTGCTGGCCCTGGTGCCGGGATTCTTCAACATATTCGGCCTGGGGCACATCCTGATGAAGCAGTACGTCAGAGGGGGGATGTTCCTGGTGATCTCTGGGGTCCTTTGGCTGATATACCCCGGATACACCCTGGCGCCCTCGTTCGCCATCATGTTCATCAGGATCATAGCGTTCATGTACCAGCTGTTCGACCTCTACCGCGTCATCTACACATCAGGGGCGAAGCGATGGACTGGACCGAGAAGTACAGGCCCCAGAACCTGGACGGCGTGCTCGGGAACCCGACGGCCGTCAACACGCTCAGAGCCTGGGCCAGGTCCTGGCAGCACGGCGTGCCCGAGATGAGGGCGGTCGTGCTCATGGGCCCCCCGGGGATAGGGAAGACCACCTCGGCCGAGGCCCTGGCCAGGGAGATGGGCTGGGGGATCGTGGAGATGAACGCCTCCGACCAGCGCACCGGCAAGGACATAGAGCAGGTCGCCAGGAAGGGCTCGCTGTTCAACACGTTCTCCGACGACGGGAGGTTCATGAAGACCAGCGAGGGCGGGATGAAGCTGATCGTCCTCGACGAGGCGGACAGCCTGTTCGGCAACGCCGACCGTGGCGCGGTCCCCGTGATAGACAAGCTCATCCAGACCACCATGCAGCCGGTCATACTGATCGTCAACGACTTCTACGCGCTGAGCAGGAAGAGCTCCGCGGTAAAGTCCTCGACGCTGCAGATCACATTCAAGAAGCCCCAGGCGGCGACGATCGCCAAGGTCCTGATGGCCATAGCCGAGAACGAGGAGGTGAACCTCTCCCAGGAGGTCGCCCTGAAGATTGCCGCCAGCGCCGACGGGGACATGAGGGCCGCGGTCAGGAACCTGGAGTCCCTGGCCCTGTGCACCGGGACCATCACGGAGGAGATGGCCGACCAGCTGTCCCCCAGGGACAACCGCACCGACATGTACGCCGTGATGTCGGCCGTTTTCAGGAGGAACGACCCCTCGGCGGCCAGGAGGCTGTACATGGAGGTGGATGCGGAGCCGGGGGAGCTCCAGCTGTGGCTGGACGAGAACCTTCCATTCGAGTACAGGGACAGGGGGGACCTCATGCGCGGGTACGAGAAGATGTCCCGCGCCGACGTCTTCCTGGGCAGGGTCATGAGGAGGCAGTACTTCCGCTTCTGGTCCTACGCCACCGACCTGATGACGATGGGGGTTGCCACCGCCCGGTTCTCCGGCGAGACCAGCCATGACAGGATCAGGTTCCCGACGTACCTGTCCAAGATGGCCAGGAGCAAGGCCGTGAGGCAGAACAGGAAGGAGACCCTCCTCCTGGTCTCCCAGTACGCCCACACCTCCACCCGGAGGGCGTCCCTGGACGTCCTGCCCTATCTGAGGCAGATAATGATCAACGACCCGTCGTCCAGGGTCCCGCTGGTGTGCGCCATCGGCCTCGAGCCCAACCACACCGGGTTCATCCTGGGCAAGAAGACGGATTCCAAGGAGGTGAAGGCGATATACGCCGAGGTGGCAGAGGTCCTGGAGCAGAGGCGCCTGGAGTCCCAGCGCACGTCCGGGGATTACGTCCCCCCGGCTCCTGCAGAGCCCGAACCGCAGCCGCCCGCCGCCAAGCAGAAGCCCACAGGCCAGAAGAGCCTGTTCGATTTCCGAGTGATCAAATGGACGAGGCATACCGCGAGCTCCTGACGAAGCAGCAGTACAGGCTGTACAACGACCACGCCGCCGTGAAGCTCTGCCACTGGATGAAGGAGAGCATGCTCCACGAGCGCCACTGCTACAAGCAGGACTTCTACGGCATCAGCAGCCACAGGTGCCTTCAGATGACCCCAGCGATCAACACATGCAGCCACATGTGCACTTTCTGCTGGAGGGTCCAGGAGAACGACTTCGAGGTCAAGGACTGGGCGGAGCCCAAGGAGATGCTGGACGCATTGATCGCCCACCAGAGGAAGCTGGTCTCGGGGTTCAAGGGGGACCCGCGCTGCGACATCAGGATGTTCGAGGAGGCCTGCAACCCCAACCAGGTCGCGATATCCCTCGCAGGGGAGCCCATAACGTACCCGTACCTGTCGGATTTCATCAAGGAGTGCCATTCCAGGAAGATGACGACCTTCCTGGTCACCAACGGCACGTTCCCGGAGAGGCTGGCCGCCCTGGACGAGCTGCCGATGCAGCTCTACGTCACGGTCGCCGCCCCCAACGAGGAGGTCTACCGCAAGGTGTGCAGGCCCAAGTCCCCCGACGGGTGGTCCAAGCTCATGGAGACTCTGGAGCTCCTCCCATCTCTGGATACCAGGACGGTCATCCGCCACACACTGGTGAAGGGGTCGAACTTCGGATGGGAGAAGGAGTACGCGGCCCTGGACAGGATCGCGGACCCGGACCTGATAGAGCCGAAGGGATACGTGTTCGTCGGAGGCTCGAGGCAGAGGCTCACCATCGACTCCATGCCGTCTTTCGCGGAGATAAGGGAGTTCTCCCAGCGCCTGGGCGGGATGGTCGGGATGGAGATACTGAAAGAGGCCCCCGACAGCAGGGTCCTGCTGCTGGGGAGGCCAGGCATGGAGCTGGACGTCAGGAAGCTCCACGGTATGTGAGGGGGGGTCCCCCCTCAGAAGATGTAGCCGGCGTACGCAAGGTACGCGATGGCGATTATGTGCAGGACCAGGAACAGGTAGACCAGCTTGAATTTCGGCTTGCGGGTCTTGTGCCTGACGAGCTGCATCCCGGCGGTGGCTCCGAACGGGCCGAAGAAGGCGATCGCGATGAGGGTGGCCTCGGGGGTCCTCCACTTGTCGTTCTTCGCCTTGTGCTTGTCCCATACGTACATCAGGAACGCTACGATGTTCAGGATGATGTACACGGCCAGGATGGCCATTTTTATCATCTGGTCCATCGGATCACTTCAACCTGGCGATGAAGTCGTCGACGGCCTTGGGGAAGCCCGCCTCGTTCATCTCGGGGGCCTTCTTGTTGAAGTAGACCGCGTCGGCGAGGCCCAGCTTCTGGGAGACCGCGGCGCACTGCTTGTCGCCCTTCTCGTCGTTGTACATGCAGGAGATGAACAGGAACAGCCTCTTCTCGTTGAGCTCGTCCTTCATCTTGTCCAGGAAGTCGACCAGGGGCGCGTAGGGCTTCCCGGCGTGGATCCCGGTACCGAACACGATGGTGTCGAAGCCGCTGACGTCGATAGTGCTGAGCTCCTTGAGGTTGAATATGTCCGCGCCGGTCTGTTTCGCTATGTATTCGGCGAGCTTCTTGGTGTTCTTAGTCATTCCAGTAGCATAGATGACTGCTATGTTGCTCATTCAAATCACTCCCATCCAGAAGCCCAGAGCATGGGCTCCGTGTGAAAGTACAATGACTCCAACAATATTATATTTTGCCCTGGAAAACAAGAGTCTGGCACATTCGCTCGGCGCCGGTAATCGAGCGAATGGTGTGGAGAACCGCGTCGACGGCGCTGGGGACCGCCTCCTCCACCGGAGGGGTCATGGTCTCCGACATGGTCTTGATGTCGGCCACCTCTATGGCAACGAAGCGCACCTCCCTGGGCATCACATGCGCCTCCATCCTGCGGCCGATCTTGAGGGCCGTGGGAAGGTTGACATCATGGGTCGCCGCCTCGGCCACCTGCTCCTCGAAGTCCTTCTCGGTGTAAAGCAGGATCGTACCGGGCTCGTACTCCATTGTCTGGATGGCATCCACGATGACGGCGTAGTCGAAGCCCTCTATGACGGGCAGGATGTCCAGGCCGCCTATGGCCTCCTGGAAGCACTCCACTCCATCCAGCCCCATCTTGGAGATCTCCTCGGACACCCTCAGACCTACGGCGTCATCGCACATTATCGGGCTCCCCAGCCCTACCACGGCCACCCTGATGCCTTCCATGGACCACGGTATGCGGGGGGCGATAATAACATTCTCCTCGCTGCTACCCCAAGTTAGATAACTTTTCGTGTCATACGGCCGAGATATGGGGTACTCAGTGGAATGCATCGGGGACGAGCGGTCCCTCCAGCTTCGTGAATTCTGCAGCGGCAAGCGCCTATACGACGCCAAGGCCGATATCGACGGCATATGCGTCCAGCTGTTCACCGAGGACCGCGAGACCGTCAGGATGTGGAACGACAACTTCTACCACATGTCCGACAGGGTCAGGGCCCATGCGAAGCTGTACTGCATCAAGGACGATTCCTGCCCGATGCATGTGGAGTACGACCTGGAGTCATCGATACTGTTCCTCTTCAACTTCGATTACTACGGCTGGATCAAGAGCATCGCCCTCGGCGTTGCCGGGAACATCCTGGAGGACGCCCACGGCATACACCCGGTGCATGGGGCCGTCCTCGACGTGGACGGGGAGGGCGTGACCCTCATAGCCCCGTCCAAGACCGGCAAGACGACCCAGTCGTGGGGTCTTTTGAGACTGCCCAACACCCGCCTGATATCCGACGATTGGTACTTCGTGTCGTTCGGTAGGGGCGCCCCCATGGTATCCGGCTCCGAGAAGAACTGCTACATCGACGCGGACATCGGCGATGTGTGGAGCGAGTACAGGGAGCTGGTAGAGCAGGTCAGGTTCGACAACAGGGGCCGCGGCATAGGCAATGTCAGATGGGTCGCCGGAGCGGATTCCATGGCCGAGCACACTTCGATGAAGCACATCGTCCTGCTCAAGAGGGATCCGACGGACCCGGAGGTTGTGCGGGAGCTCGGCGCGGAAGAGGCATTGGCGTACCTGGAGTCCAACGACTTCTGCAACCCGCACCAGCTGGTGAGGAACCCAGGACGCGTGGAGAGGCGCAGGGAGTTCTTCAGGAGGTACCTGTCGGAATGCACCGTCCACATGATTAACACCATCCGCCCGGCGGAGGAGACGCAGGCCGTCATCCGCGGGGCCATAAGGAGAGGATGAGAATGAAGAGCGAGGCCGGCAACGGCAAAACCAAGCACTCCGGCGTTGCCGGGAAGCTGTCCAAAGGGGACAAGGTCCTGGACAGCAGCTACAACAAGACGCGCGCATCGAAGGTCGAGAACGAGTTCCTCAAATCGGTGCTCATAAGGTCGGTGCTGGCGATCATAATCGTGAGCGTCATCATGTTCGTGGTGGTCATCGTCATGAACAGGGTATGGCCGGCCGAGGACTATCTGAACAACCTGTTCTGCAACGTGCTGGCCATGGTGTTCATCGTGGCGTTCGTGGACACCATCGTCACATCCAACGGCGAGGGCAGGAGGAAGAGGGACGAGGCCAGGGCCATCCTGCGCCACAACAGGATCATCCAGCCAGACATCGACATGTACCTCGTCAGGAAGAACATGGTCATCACCCCCAACGGCACCGCCGTCAGGAAGTTCCAGGTCGAGTCCGACTTCAAGGTCAGCGACATGCGCGACATGTACGGGGCATCGGAGCTGGTCTCCGATGTGGGGATCTCCAAGATCAACAGGTACGCCCATTACCAGATGCAGCTGAAGAAGGACTTCGAGCACCTGGTCCAGGGCGTGGACTTCACCAACTACCCGGAGATCTCCGAGGTCTGCATGAAGTTCATCAACGCCACTTCCTACGGCGAGGCCGCCCTGGAGGCCGTGGTCGGCTACGAGGACGCCCGCGCCGGGACCAGGTCCATGAGGACGATGGTCGTCGGGATGATCAAGGACGAGCCGGACAACGGCAGGTTCATGGACGCCAACCCGACCATGAAGAACGTCTACCTGGTGCACCAGATGATCATGGAGCAGCAGTCTGCCGTCGCTGAGTACATCCGCCTCATCAGGGTCCTCGCCGAGAAGGAGCCCACCGAGGCCAGGATGCTCAACCAGGACTACGAGCGATCGCCTTATCGCAGCCCTCACGCTGTCCGCGAGCCTGTCGGCATCGAGGTCGTCCAGCCTGAAGTAGGTCCCCTCGAGGGCCTCGGCCAGCCTGACAGCGTGGTCGAACCTCAGGTATCCGAGCCCGGCGTCTATGACGATCCATCTCACTTGCGGTATCTTCAGGCCCTCTGCGATCCTCAGGGCCTCCTCCTTGGGGTCCGAGCCCTCCCTGAACGTCACGTTCCCGCGCCCGTCGGATATCAGGACGACGTAGCACGCCTCCCCCTGATGGGAGCGGGAATAGGAGGTCATGAACTCGCCCACGGTGACCAGGGCGTCGGACAGCGGGGTCTTCCCCCCGGTCGGAAGCTCCTCCAGCTTCCTGTAGCTGTACTCCACGGACCTGGTCGGCGGGAGTATGAGCTCGGCAGAGTCCCTCCTGAAGGCCATCATCCCGACCCTGTCCCTCTTGACGTAGCTGTCGCGGAGCATGGAGAGGACCGCGCCTTTGACCGCCGCCATCCTCCTCCTCGCTCCGAGGGACCCGCTGGCATCGACCAGGAACAGTATGGTGCATCCGGAGCGCCTCTCGCGGACCTTCTCCCTGATGTCCTGGGGCTGGATAGATATCGCCAGCCCGCCGTGGTCCCTGGTGCGCTGATAGGGCGCCGCGGCCCTTATGGTAGCATCGAAGGCCAGGTCATGGGTCTTACTGTCGGGAATCCTGCTGCGGCAGTAGCGGCCGGTGGAGTCGGAGCTCTCAGCCATGGCCCTGCGCCCCTTCCTGCTGGATGTGCGGAGTATCCTGACGTTCCCGTCGCCCAGATAGTCGATGACTCTGAACTGCTCCCCGATCTCGAAGACCATGTCCTCCAGCATCTGCTGGAAATCCTGCATGTCTGGGGGCTGTGGCGGCTCCCTCTCCCCGTCTTCCCCATCCTGCGGTTCCTCGTTCCGCGGTGTGTCATCGTCCCTCTGCGGCTCGTCCGGCTCCTCGCTTTCATCGTCATCCTGCTCGTCAGGGGGCTCCGGCGGCGCGGGGGGAGGCTGCTGGAACGGGTTGCGGCGATGCGCCAGGCAAATCATGGCGGCCTCCTCCACATCCTTCTTGACGACCTCGTCCCTGCCGTCGAGCGCGGCGAGGGCCATGGAGGCGTTGACCATGGCGAGGTCCCCGCGGAACCCGTCTGCGCCGACCTTCGCGGTCAGCTCGACTGCGACCGCCAGGAGATCGTCGGATATGCGGACCAGGGGCAGGAGCCTGCGGGCCCTTGCGACCTTCTCGCGCTCGGTATTCTCCGATTCGGAGTACTGCTCCCGGAAGCCTTCCGCGTCCTCGGAGAATGCGATGCTCCGCCTCAGGATCTCCTCGCGGGACCCTTCCTCTTCAGGAGGGATGGCGTATGCGCACACGTCGAACCTGTCCAGGAGATGCGGGCTGATGTCCGAGTCCGAGGGGTTCATGGTGGCCACTAGGATGGAATCGAACGAATAATCGGACGACACGCCCTCCCTCTCCAGTACCACGTGCCCGGAGACCACGCTGTCCAGGAGCTCGGATAGCATGGCCTGGTCCATCAGGTTGATGTCATCGACGTAGACGATCCCTCCGTCGGCGCGGGAAAGCAGCCCGTTCTGGGCCACCGCCCGCCCCTCGCGCACGGTGGAATCCATGTCCATGCCGCCGAAGAGCTGGTCATAGGTCACGTTGAGCGGGATGTTGACGATCCTTCTCCCGGAGATTCCGCCCATAGCCCTGGAGAGCACGGTCTTGGCCGTCCCCGGGCCTCCCCTGATGAGGACGGTGCGGATCCTGGGGTTCACCAGGGCGCACTCTATGGCGCGCTTGGCATCGTCCATGCCGTAGATGGCGGTGAACGGGAAGCTCGCATCGACTGGAGGCATCTCTCGAGCTCCTCGGTGTCGAAGGCGGCCTCCTCGAAGGGGCGCCTCCTGATGCGGTGGGAGAGGACCAGCGGGGCGATCCTGCGGACGTCGTCCTTCGTGACCGCCTTCCTCCCCTCGAGGGCGGCGTTGGCCTTCGCCGCCTTCATCATCGTGATGTCTGCGCGGTGGCCGTCTATGCCGAAGCTGGTGGTGACGGACACTATGCCCCTGAGGACGCCGTCGTCGGATGTGACATCCGGCAGGGTGGAGCGGGCCTTCTCCAGGGAGGCCTTGAGCTCTTCGGACTCCTTCCTGTGAGCCTTCAGGAACCCTTCGGGGTCCGAGTCGAAGGCGATCCTCCTGCGGACCACCTCCATCCTCTGCTCCATGTCGCGGTCGCCGCGCACTTCAACGGAGAGGCCGAACCTGTCCAGGAGCTGCGGCCTCAGGTCGCCCTCTTCCGGGTTCATGGTCCCCACCAGGATGAAGCGGGACGGGTGGGAGAACGACACGCCCTCCCTTTCGATGTAGTTGACCCCCATGGCGGCGGAATCCAGGAGCAGGTCGACTATGTGGTCGTCCAGGAGGTTGACCTCGTCCACGTACAGGAGGTTCCCGTTGGCCTGGGCGAGGACGCCGGGCTCGAACTTCTTCTCCCCTGTCTTGAGCACGTGCTCTATGTCCAAAGTGCCGGCCACGCGGTCCTCGGTGGCGCTGAGCGGGAGCTCGATGACCCTCATCCTCCTGGTTACGGGCTTCAGGTCGATGCCGGCGGCGAGCTTCCCCTCGCAGTAGGGGCAGAGCCTGTCCGGGCGGGACGGGTCGCAGTTGAACGGGCACCCGTCGGCCGAGGTGACGTCGGGGAGGACCTGGTTGAGGGACCTCACCGCGGTGGATTTAGCGGTGCCCTTCTCGCCCTTGACGAGGACCCCTCCGATGCTGGGATCCACTATGTTCAGAAGCAGTGCCAGCTTCATGTCTTCCTGGCCTACGATAGATACGAATGGGAACAGCGCCTTCTCCATATTGACACCCGCCGAGCTCGTCTCGCTGAATGATGATATCAGGTAACGGTAAAGCGGTTATAATCATGTTGGGGGATTAATCCATCTCGGCTGTCGTTGAGGCCCTCGAGATCCCCCTCCAGGTCCTCGTACAGGTCCTGGAGCCTCCGCTTCATGTCATCGTCGGCGTCCCACATGCCCCTGCCGATGGCCTCCAGGAGCCTGGAGACGATCTCCATCATGGCGTACGGGTTCGCATCCCGGAACCACTCGGCGTTCTCCCGGTCGAAGAGGAAGTTCTCGGCTATCGACCTATACTCCCAGCCCTCGATTATGTCGGAGGTGGCGTCCCATCCGAAGACGTACTCGGTCATCTTGGATATCTCCTGGGCGCCCTTGAAGCCGTGGGGCTTCAGACCCTCGACCCACTTCGGGTTGTTGATCTTGCTGCGGAAGATGTACCTGCCCTCCTCGTCGATGGTCCTGGTCTTGAGGTTTGAGGTGTCGGCGGAGAACCCTATCACGGACTCCGGCATCTCCCCCTTCACTGACATGACTGCGGCATTGAGGCCCCCGAGGTAGGTGTAGACGTCGTCGTTGTCGAACATGTCGTACTCCCTGCTGACGCTGTTCTTGACGGTGACGTCCATGCTCATCAGCCTGTGCCTGAAGGCGTCCGCCCTCCTGTCCCCGTACCTGCCGACCCCGTAGGCGTACTCCCCGTAGTTGCGGTAGATCAGGCCGAGCTCGCCCCTGTCCTGCCAGTCCGAGGTGCTGACCAGGATGTTGGAACCGGCGCCGTACGTGCCGGGGGCGTCCCCGAATATGCGGAACGCGGCATCCTCCCTGGCCCTGTCCTCGGGGATCCCCTCCTCGATGGCCAGCACGATGTCGCGGCGGAGGTTCGCCAGTATGTAGTTCTCCTCCTCGGACTCGTCCAGCCCCATGACCTTCTGGACCGCGCGGTCGATCATCCTGACGAGGTTCGGGAAGGTGTCCCTGAACAGCCCGCTGATCCTCAGCGTGACGTCTATCCTGGGTCTGCCGAGCTCGGAGACGGGGATGACCTCCAGGTCCTTGACCCTCCCGGCGTAGCCGGTCCAGACCGGGCGGATGCCCAGCAGCCAGAGGACGTAGGCGGTGTCGTCGCCTCCGGTCTTCATGGTGTCCGTGGCCCACATCACTATGCCGATGTTCCTGGGGTAGGCGCCGTGCTCGTCGACGTACCTCTGGATCATCTGGTCGGCCATGCGCCTCCCGATCTCCCAGCTGGAGTGCCAGGGGACGGAGTCCGGGTCGAGGGAGTAGAAGTTCCTGCCGGTGGGGAGGATCTGGGCCCTGCCCCTGGTGGGGCATCCCGACGGGCCTGGTTCGATGTACTTGCCCTCGAGGGCGTCCATTACGCTGGATATCTCGTCGCCCATCCTCATCAGGTTGGGGTGGATGCTGCCGCATATGAACGAGACGGCGGAATCGACGTCCCGGGAATGGTAGGCTTTTGCGAGCCTCAGGCAGTCCTCCTCGCGGAATCCGGCCGCGTCGAACGACTCTATGAGGGATTCCGTCCTGGTCTCCACGTCCTCCAGGACCTGACCCTTGAGGAGCCCGGTGCGCCCGTCGGTCTGTGATGGGTTGTTCTGGATGTCCAGGATGTCGTATCCCAGGGATTCGGCGATGGCGCGGCGCAGGGAGGGGACCTCCCCGTTGTCCACCCTCACCATGCTGTAGACGTTCTCCTGGAGCCTCCTACCCTTGGGGACATCCCCCAGGATGTGGAGCCCGTCCTTGATCAGGTTCTCCTTGATGTCGATGACGTAGTCGTAGATCCTGTCAACGGCACCGTCCAGCTCCTCGTCCGTGCAGTCCGGGGACAAGCGGGCATCATCGAACATCTCCATCCTGCCCAGGACCTCCCTGATCTTCCCGAGGATGAGGGCCTGGTTCTCCGTCTGCATCTGGGTCCTGGCGGCCATGTAGTTCTGCAGGACGCCCTCCAGCTCCAGGATGTCGTCGTAGCTCCCGGAGCGGGCCATGGACGGGATCATGTGGTCGACTATCACGGCCGCGGAGCGCCTCTTGGCCTGGGTCCCCTCCCCCGGGTTCCCTATGATGTACGGGTAGATGTCCGGGAGCGATGCGAGGATGTAATCGGGGCAGCAGTCCTCCCCGAGCGCCACGGCCTTGCCGGGCAGCCATTCGAGGGTCCCGTGGGTCCCGACGTGGATGACGGCGTCCGCCCCGAAGTCGTGGCGGAGCCACTTGTAGTATGCGTAGTACTGGTGCGGATGGACGACGTTGGGGTCGTGGTAGTCGGCCTGCAGGTTCCTGCTCCGGTCCGGCTGGAAGCCCACCAGGATGTTGCCGAAGACGGTGCCCGGCACGATGATGTCCTTCCCAGAGGTGTAGACGTCTCCCGGGGGCTTCCCCCAGTCCCTGTCTATCGCATCCCTGGCCTTCTCCGAGAGCTCCCTGTACCATACGTCGTACTGCTCCGGCGGGATGAGGTCGACGGAGCGCTTCCTGACCTCGCCGTCGGGCAGCCATTGGGTGTCGTTAGTGAGCCCGGCCTGCAGTATCCCTACGAGCTCCTCGGAGTCCTCGGGTATGTGGTCCCCCACGTCGTATCCGCGCTCCCTCATGCTGCGGAGGACGTTCACGACGCTGGCGAAGGTGTCGAGGCCGCTGGCCCCGCCCATGTCCGCGCTCTTCGCGGGGTACTGGTAAAGGAGGATGGCCACCCTCCTGTTGCGATTGGCCTTGCGGCGCAGCCTCCCCCACATTATGGCCATATCCGCTATGCGGAGGGCCCTGTCGGATATGCTCCTGCAGCAGCGGCTGTTGTCCGGCCCGGTCTCGGTGCTGGAGCAGGGGACGGTGATGATCTGGCCGTCGAACTCCGGGTGCGCCACGCTGTACGCCACCTCGGAGGGGCTGAGGCCCTCAAGGCCGTCCGCCCATGTCTCCTCGGACGAGCTGAGTATCATGGCCTGTAGCACGGGCACACCGTACCTCATGTAGAAGTTGTCCTCGCTGACCTGCTCCCCCGCCCCGGGGGTGGCGATGAGGGTCTGGCTGAAGCTCATGGTGTTGATGATGCAGTCTAGGACGGGCTCGCCGTCCCTGGTGAGGTCCTCGTCCAGGAGCCTCTTGATGCCCTTGGAGCGGTCTATCTTGTCCTCCTGGGTGTTGAAGAACAGGGGGACGGGGCTGGCTCCAAGCTCCTGGACGGCGCGGATCAGCCCGTCTATGTGATCGGTGTTTCCGTTGGTCCATTGCTTCTGGTGGAAGAATATGCCTATGGCGACCTTCGAGCGGTCCAGGCCGCCGATGAAATCCGGGATCGAATGGTCGTCCGACCCCGGCATGTATATCCCCTCGGTCAGCGGGTGCTCGGGCTCCGGCAGCGGAATCTCATGGCCGCCGAACCTGTTCAGGGCCCATTCGACGATGCCCCTGAAGTTGCCCTCGCCTCCGAGCACCGAGTAGGCCATCACCAGATCGTAGTCCGGGTCTGACCCAAGGAACAGCGGCCTGTACTTCTCCGTGACCGGCCTGTCGGTGCAGACGAGATGGGCGCAAACGCGGTAGGTGGTCAGGGTCTCCTCGATCCTGTCGAACTTCTTGCAGTAGGAGGTGTCGCCGTGGACCTTGATGGTCACGAAGTCGGCCTTGGCGATGATTCCCAGGGCCTCCGCCAGAAGGAGGGGGTCCTCGTCCAGCTCCGGGCCGTCGAAGTTGCGGTAATCTACGTCGTAACCCATGCCGATGACATCTGCCACGGCCCTGTTCATCAGGTAGCTGTCGCTGGTGCCGATAGATATGTTGACGTACCTCATCCGCCCTCCTCCGCTCGATTGGATGTAATCTCCAATACGGACGTCATCTCCGATTCGATATATTTAACCTGACCGGGGCCAGCCAAGGCACCAGCATTGTGGATTGTCAGGTTCATTTATGTATTGGAAGAATAATCCAGAAGATTGTACACGGTGACATACGATGGGGGACATAATCGTCATCGAGGACCTCGTCAAGACCTTCGGGGACAAGAGGGCGTTGGACGGCCTCGACCTGAGGGTCGGGGAGGGCGAGTTCTTCGGATTCCTCGGGCCCAACGGCGCCGGCAAGACCACTACAGTCAGATGCATCTCCACGCTCGTCCGCTTCGATTCCGGGAGGATCTTCGTGGACGGCATCGACGTCTCCGAGGACCCGATAAGGGCCAAGGACCGCATGGGCGTGATCCAGCAGCAGATCTCGCTGGACAAGGACCTGACAATCAGGGAGAACATGGTATCCCATGCGATGTACCATCTTATCCCGAAGAAGGAGAGGGAGAAGCGCATCGCGGAGCTCACCGAGTACTTCGGGCTCCAGGAATACCTGGACAAGCCCGTGGACTCCCTGTCCGGAGGCTGGAAGAAGCGCGCCGCCATCGTCTGCGCCATGCTCCACCAGCCCAAGGTACTCTTCCTCGACGAGCCGACATCGGGCCTGGATATCAACGCCAGGCGCCTGCTATGGGACGTACTGAGGAGCCTCCACCAGAGGGGGACCACCATATTCCTGACCACACATTACATCGAGGAGGCCGAGTCCCTATGCGACCGCGTCGGGATCATCAACCACGGCAAGGTCATAGCATTGGACGAGCCCCGGGTGCTCTGCGACCGCGTCGGTTCGACGGCGGTCGAGTACATGGAAGGCGGCAAGACCCAGTACAGGTACTTCAAGAGCAGGGATGAGGCCAAGGAGTTCGTTTCCTCCCTGGACGATGCGGATAACGTGACCATCAGGAACACCAACCTCGAGGACGTGTTCGTAGAGATGACCGGAACTAGCGTGGGGTCGCAGAAATGAGCAACGTGCTGCTGCAGACATATTACGTCGCCTGGGGCGACATCATGTTCCTGAAGCACAACTTCTTGAACATCCTCGTGATGAGCGTAATGACGCCCCTCCTGTACCTCATAGCCTTCGGCTACGGGCTAAGGAGCGGGTCCACCGACATCGGCGTGTCCTACGTGGCCTTCGTCATCCCCGGTATCGTGGCCCTGTCTTCGCTGTCCTCGTCGTTCGCATCTACATCCACCAGGCTGAACGTCCAGAGGCTGTACTACAAGAGCTTCGACGAGATGATGCTGTGCCCGCTGAGCCTGACCGCAATCATCCTGGGGAAGAGCACCCTTGGGCTGATCCGCGGCCTGATCAGCTGCTTCATAATGTACGCCCTGGGTCTCTTCCTGGCCCCGGAGCTGTCCCTGAACCCGCTGCTCATCGTCATGGTGATAATTTCATGCGTGACGTTCTCCATGCTGGGGCTGATGGCCGCGATGCTGGCGAAATCCCATCAGAGCATGGCCACCTTCAACAGCCTGGTTATTCTGCCGATGACCTTCCTGTGCGGCACGTTCTTCTCGGTGTCCTCCCTGGACCCCATCTTCCAGGGCATACTGTACTGCCTCCCGCTCACACATTCCAGCCTGGCCATAAGGTCGGCCGCTCTGCCAGATTACCTAGACTTCGAGTGGGTCTCGGCTCTGGTGATGGTGTGCTTCATGGTGGCGTTCTTCCTGATAAACTACTACCTGCTGAAGACGAGGAAGTTCCGATCGGCGCCCGAAGTCGTGGGGGATGGCGTAGGATATCCGCATGGAGTCCACGCCGACATCGCACCCCAGCACCAGGATGCCGACCCCGGCCTTCTCCGCCTCCTCCAGCGCCTCCCCGAACTCGGGGTCGGTGGCGTAATTCGGGGCGAAGGATCTCATGTGCGGCATCTGGACGACGAACGCCGCATAGGCCTCGTAGCCCTCCTTCACGCACCTCATGAGCCCCCTGACGTGCTTCCTGCCCCTTTCCGTGGGGGCATCCGGGAACCTGCAGCGGCCGTCGCATTCCAAGGTCACGCCCTTGACCTCGACGAAGATCCTCCTCTCCCCGGATTCTATGTAAAAATCGAACCTGGAATCCCCGTGGGTATGCTCCGGGTGCACCGTGGGATGCTCTCCGAAGAAGCCGGATTCCAGGATGTACTCGCCGAAGGCCCTGTTCGGGGCCTGCGAGTCGATGTTGATCAGCAGGTCGCCTTTGTATGCTGCGATGAGGTCGTACGAGGTCTTCCTGCCCTCGAATGGCCCTGCAAGGACCACTGTGGCCCCTGGGACCAGTATCTCCCTGCAGCGGCCGGTGTTCTTCACATGGACCGTCTCGATGCGGCCGTCCACCTCCACCTTCGCTATGAACCTGTTGGGGCGGCTGACGAAAGTCCCTGTTGTTACCTGGTCGTACCTCATACTATTCGGCCTGGACATCATGCTCACGGAATGCATCAGGGGATGATTTCCGATTTGCGACTATATCTGCAATCGGAATGAGGGGTTTGGTTTATAAAAAGTACAGAATCGGTCGACGGCGCGTTCTTCGGCCTCGAGCTGTTCTCGGGGGCATCCGCATGAGGATGAACGGCTGGACCCCCGTACTGCTGGGAGGGGTCTTCGAGACCAGGTGGTCGGCGACGATGAGGATGTCGGACGGCTTCACGGACCCTGTGTTCGACGTTCTGACGTTGCTGCTCCTCTTCATCAGCACATGGCTGCTGAACATGGACTTGAAGCCGGGTCTGCCAGTGGGCGCCAGCTATGCCGTCTGGGTGGGGGTGGGGGCGCTGGGCTCCATCATCGTCGGCTTGGCCGTGTTCGGGGAAGCCATCGGTTACAGGGATTCCTGTGCCTGGGGATGATCGTAGCCGGAGTCGTCGGCATGAACCTCGTCTCAGGAGGGGACGAGAAGGCATGAGCAGCTCATGCCGTCTCATCCCGTGGTGATCTTGTCCTTGATGTACTCGATGGGGTCTGTGAACCTCTTGAGTATGCTGTCGTTCTCGAACTCGTCTTCTACGACCAGGAGCCTGATGAAGAAGCCCTCGTCACCGTAGAGGCGGAGGTATCTGGCGCCGTCAGCATCCTCGAAGGAATGGTTCCTGAGGACGAACCCGGTGCCGTACGGCTTGTAATCGGATTCGGATGCGATGGCCATCCTGACCTCGTCCTCTCCGCCCCATACGTAGGATATTAGGCACGAGACCTTGTCGTCCTCGTGCACTGCGGTCCTGTACTCGGACATCCCGTCCACATCCCCATTGGCGGTCCATCCGGACCTGTCCTCTCCGAGGAGCGCGGGCACGTCCTTGCCGCTGATGGCCGCAGAGGGTCCTGTCACGAGGCTGGAGCCGATGACCGTGATCCCTTTCCTTATCCTGTTCTTGACCGTGTCCTCGCGGATCCCGGGCCTGAGCAGCAGGAACATGTAGAGGATCAGGAACAGGCACGCCAGCGCAGTCCACCAGAACGTGGTCTCCTCCAGCGTGTCCATGATCCCCAGCACATCGATCATCTGCGCCGTGAACATGTTGGCGAAGTGTATGGCGCAGATGCCGAGGAGGCGGTAAGGGCTGTGGGTATCGCCAATCAGGCACAGGATGCAGCTGATGATCATCGCGAAGTCCATCAGCGTGCTCAGGATGGCCGTCGGGACGGAGCCGTAGTTAGTGATTATCACCGTCTGCTGGATGAGGTTCATCACCGCGAATGCGATGCCGCCCATGAAGATGGAGAACCTCGGCGATCCGTTGGCGGTCAGTAGCACTACCGTGCCGCCGAAGGCGTAGATGGTCATGAACACGTAGGAGTGCTCCACATCTATCAGCGGCTCCTCCAACGCCATGATGGTGCCCGCGATGGACATGCCTATCATGAGGAGGCCCAGCACGGCCATCAGGATCGTGTTTATCGTCCTGATGCCCGTAGGGGTGCCCATCCATTCGGTGATCTTCATTCGGCATCCTCCTCCTCATCTTTGATAGCGATCTTGAATCTCGCCCCGTCCTTGCCGTACCCGTACAGGATGCCGTCGGATTCGACGATTTCGTCGATCCTGAACCTGTTGGCGTTGAACACCGAATCCCCCTCGTGGATCACGGTGAAGTAGATGGGGTCCAGCCCCTCCCAAATCTGGGCCACAGCATCGGATTTGGAATCCTTGCCGGTTATCGTGAAGGCCATCTCGGACCGGACGGTGCCGTCGCCGACGTCCCTCCAAAGGGGCCCGGAGCGTTCCAGGAGGCATCCTGCGGCCTCCGTCGTGATGCTGGACTTCTCCTCAAAGGTGTAAGCGGCGCGGAACCTGTCGAGCACCTTGGCCTGCTGGGCGAGCTCCGTGTTTTCGCGGATGAGCTTCGTGTCGAGGAGGCCGATGAGCGCCAGGTACATCAGGGCGTTCAGCATGTAATAGTAGGAATCTATGTCGATCGGCAGGAACGAGAGGTTCTCTTCTGTGTACTGATCGACCGCTATGATCAGGATATCCGTCGCCAGCATTATCGAGGCGGTGAGTATGAGCGTTCCGCGGCTGACGACCAGGCCTCTGACGAAGTAGAACCCGATGCGGACCAGGTTCAGGGCCAGCAGAAGGAATGCCATCTCCACGATTATCAGGACGACATCGCTCATGTCGGTGAGGTCGTAGATGCGGAGCAGGGAGCGCGACAGGCCCAGGCTCATCGCGTACGCGCCGGTCATCTTGATCCTGTCGATGAAGCTCAGGGCTATCACGGCGATACCGCCGATGATCATCACGGCCTGCGCCAGGTTGAACATGATGTCCATGCCGTCGTCGACGCTCAGGTAGACTCTGTATGCGCCCTGCGCGATCATGACGATGCCTATGACGACCCCCACGCAAATCGAGAGGATGTCGAACGCGCGGTCCGTGTTGTATCTGGTCTTCTCCCAGTCGATGCGAGATCCCATGTTCGCTCCTCCTTCCTGAAGAGGAAGTGCCTTCCAGCTATCACGGTCAGCGCGCCCAGCAGCCCGGCCGCCAGCAGAAGCCCGTAGGCGAGCGCGGCCTTGTCAGGTTCGTTGAGCGGACCGGAGACCGCATGGAGGCCCATCTTGTCCGTCTCGAAGTCGAAGCGCCCGTCATCCGAGGAGCCGCCCTCCCTGACGAGCTTCCCGTCCTCCTCATCTATGAAGTACACTCCGGATCCGCGCCCCTCGACATCGGAGGTCACGGATACTTCGGCATCGCCTTCGAGCTCCTCCGCGCCGGAAGAGTTCGAGATCTCCACGACGGTGCCGCCGTTCAGCTTGTCGCGCAGCTTCTCGGGGACCCTCTCATTGATCTCCTCGTCCGTCAGCCTGTGGTAGCGGATTTCGGTGTCATCACGGGTCGTGAGCCCCTTTACGGAGTCCGGGTCAAGGGTGATCGAGTCGTCCCCGCATACAATCTTCAGGCCACGTGTCGTCATCGTGGCCATGAACGCCTTGCCTTGGTCTATGGTGAAGCGGTAGATGAGGTCGCCCTCGGCGACCACCACCGCCACGGAATCGATCTTGATCAGCCTGAGCAGGTCGCGGATGGTGTCAGCGTCCTTGGGATTGAAGGATGAGTCTATGCGGGACCATAGGTCGAAGGCCATCGATGCGCACGATACGTCCTCCCCGGCATGCCTGTACAGGAACGAATCCAAGTTCAGACGGACCGTGAACCGGGTCGAGAGCTTGATGGTGAGCTCGAGGCCTGCGATTGAGGCCTCCTCGATCACGGCGAGCCCTTTCGCATCGGTCTTGCTGTACTCGAGCCCTCCAACGGTGATCACGCCCTCGGCAGAGTTCCCGGCGATTATGTCCATCAACAGCCCGCTGGCATCGTCGAGTATCTCGGAAGAGGCGCCGACGAAGCCCATGTAGAAATCGGTGACCGTCGTCTCCAGTACGAACGTCCCGTCGTCATCGGAGACGGTCTCGGAGTATGCCATCTCGGCCATCGTCATCGTGATCCCCGGCCCGGGTCTGGAGGTGATCTCGATGGCGAGGTCGTCGACGAAGACGCTCAGGGGGGAATCCGGCAGGTAGCGTTCTACCGCGATGGAGTCAGCTGAAAGAATGAAAGATGATGCAAGGTCCATGGAGGGCCTGTCGGCGACCTTCGACGAGGATGCGGGAAGGTTCATGGCTATCGCCATCTCCGTGATGTCAACCGGATAGGTGTGCACGCTGCCCAGGGACAGCGCTATGCCGTAGTAGGGCCTGTCGGAATCCTTGTGCGAATCGATGGTCAGGACCAGGTCGCTGACGCTGAAGGGAACGGGGCGGCCGTCCGTGCCGTAGCTCCCTCCGACCGTTATCATGACGTCCAGCCTCACGAGGTTCAGCGAGGTGATGTATCTGAAGAGCTTCCCCATCGTGCTGTAGGTCCCGGGCGCGCTGACATGGGAAGCGTAATCAGTCAGGTCGAGGTCCAGGGACATCCTGATCTCCGACCGTTCGTCGGCGGCGTAGATTACGGTGTTGCCGTTCATCGTCAGCTCGATGCCGTGTATGTAGGAGACGGCCATAGAGAAGGACCTCTCCTTCCCTTCGGCCCTGTATTCGGATACCAGCACCGCATCGTCCGCGCTAACCGCCATTTTGGGCAGCGGGATGATCAGCCCCTCGACCACCAGCATTCCGACGACCATGCGGCCGGTGCCCTTCATCGAGAAGGATATTCCTTCGCCTGACGATTCGATGTACAGCCTGTCCACGGTCACGGTCACGCCGTCCTTTATGGAGATCCCCGCCCCTCCCGAGATGCGCAGCTCCTCGAATTCCTCGTCCGCGGCGTATTCGACGTGGCCGGTTATGGCGCCAGTCTGCGGCTCGGACGTCTCGCCGTCGACCACGGCCTCCAGCACATTCGCGGAACCCGGGGGCAGGATGACGTCGTCCGTTTGATTGGAGACTACATCGGCAACTTCCCCGATCCCGCTCAGGACCTGGTCGGTCATGGCCTCGTCGAAGGCGGGCGCATTCCCCCGGGGCTCATCGGCTGAGGCCGGTGCGGATACGCACACGCAGGTCGCCAGCATGAGCATGGCTAATGCAACGGTTGAAAACAAGCGCTTTTTGTTGGACAGTCTCCCCGAATCCATCTGAATCACGGCGCCCAATCGATATACGCTATTTTTGTACATAAAAATAGGTAGATTATCGATCCAGGCAATGATCGAGAAATCGCCATCCGAACCGAAATCTCCGGTTTGAATTACATCATCCAGAGCGCCAGCAGAGTTGACGTCATTCTTAATTATTCATGACCAGATTCCTCTCTCATGGATGGTCCAGCAGCCAATGTGCGTTACGTTTCGCCCGACGCTTTGAAAGGCATCGTCATAATCCTCGTCGTCTTGGTGCACATCGTGCTGCTGACCAACACCGGAAGCGAAGAGGGAAGGACAAAACCGCTCATTCTGCAGATCCTGTACCTCGGTCTGATGGTGTTCTTCCTGCTGTCGGGATACTTCTACAGACCGGCAGGAGCATAAAGGAGAACATCAAGAAGCGCGTCCTTCAGCTGTTGGTGGCGCTCGTCATCTGTTCGGTCGCATTGCCCGTAATAACATACTGCTGGCTGGCGCTGATGGGGCAGCCCTCCGACATCTCGGACATCTTCGACGCGTTCATAGAGTCCATGAATCTGAACGACCTCTTCGTGAAAGCGGGCCTGGACCCTACCCACGCTGCATGCTGCACGTCTGTCGGCTACTACTATCTCTGGACCATGATGGGCGGGTTCCTGATTTTCTACACTATCGCGAATTATGTGATGGAGGACTACAGGAAGATAGCCGTCGCCATCGCCGCGCTGCTGGGTGTGACAGCGCTGATCATGATCTTCTGGGATGTCAAGCTGCCGTTCCAGGTCCACCTGGCGCCCATAGCCGCATGTTTCATGCTGATAGGGGCTACTCTGGCCAAGGTCGACCTTTTGGATAGGATCGAATCCTTCGAATGGAGGTCGGGAAGATACTGGCTCCCCCTGATTGTGTGCCTGGCCGTGGGCGTAGGACTGAGCTTCCTATTCCCTCCGGGAGTCAAGTTCGATTATCTGGAGTTCGGAGAGTACGGCGTATGGTCCTTGTTCCCGTATGTGGTAGAAGCGGTCTGCATGTTCATCGTTTATCTCTATCTGGCTCTGCTGTTCTCGAAGATCCCCGTGCTGTCCAAGCCGATCGTGATCGCAAGCCAGCACAGCATGGGGATTCTGCTCCTGCACGGATTCATCGCGACCATGATCATCGCCCCGTTCTTCGTCATACCTATGACGAGCTGGTTCCCTACGGACATGAATATGGTGCAGAGGGGCATAGTGGCATTAGCAACGCTAATCCTGTGCATAGTCATCTGCAGGTACGGGCCCAAAGTGATTGGCAGGGTACGCAAAAAAGAAGCGGAGAGCCGAGTCAGACATCTATTCAAAGCTTTGACCGCTGCCCGATGCTTTGTTCGCAGCTTCGAATACTGAATCCGGGTCCCCGCCTCCATTGGGCATCAGGATCTCCGTTGGTCGCAGATGCCAGTATGTCAGGCCGTACAATTCATCTGGTGGGAGTTCCAATGTGTCCGCGGTCAGGCCGTTTCTCCCGCTGAATTTGTAGCCAGCCCTCTCGATCATGAGGGCGAACTCGCCCCTGGATGCGAGGAAGATCTCGAACTGACCGTGCAGCCAGTAGTGCTCCCAATCCTTGGGATGGTCGCAGTTGTACATCACCTCGCTCCAGCTGCTCATATACTTGCGGTACAGGAGCATCCTCTTCTCGAAGACCTCGTATTCCCCCTTCCACCTGCCGAATGCGGTGCCGTTCTGGACTTCGCCCTTCCTGTAGGCCGCGATGAACGCCTTGTTCATCAGCCCGAACTCTATATCGACGAAGGACATGTCAATCCCACATCATGTTCTCCATGGTGGCCAGGTCGCCGCCGCACTTCCAGCATTTCCCGGAGCCCCAGTCGTTCCTCCTCATCCTCTTCCCGCAGTTGCTGCACTTATGCGGATTCCTCCTGATGAGGACGTCCCTGTCTGGGAATTCCACCTCTTCGAATTGGGTAACGTACCCGCAGCTGCAGCCATAGGGCACGCTACCTACCAGGAAGAATGCATCAGGATTCTGCTCCAGGTACGCCTTCGCATCCTCTCCGTACTCCCCATTGAGGATGTCTGGCCGGAAATGGTTCGGATGGATCGCTCCGATCCCGAGCATAAGCTGCTTGCTCATCCCGCATTTCTTGCATGACACTAGATATCCAACTCCCGTTCTCTCTCCTCCAAGATGACGGATGAAGTATGGGGTGGCGCGTATTTGGATGGTGGCATGTTAGCGATGTTAGCCGGGATGGAAGAAGGGGAAAGGGGCCGTGAGGCCCCTGTTTCAGTCGGTTAGTTCGGGTGTACAGCCTCTCGGCGACCTCAGAGAGCCCGCTGGAGGAGGATGCGGTCGAGAACGATACGGAGTTCGATCCGAGGTAGAGGACGAACGCATTGTTCAGCGAAACCGGCATCTCGATGGCCATCAGCGACTTCGAAGAAGACTTCACCGTCAGGTAGGAGCCGGACGAGGCGGAGACCGTGGAGTAGGCCCCTATGCTGTTGACGCCGCCGCTGCAGTTGAGGCACTCGTTGGTCATGCCCTGGGGGCAGATGACCAGCACCTCTCCGCCGCTGTAGGTGTACCCGCTGTCGGTGTCGATGGCGGAGTTGCCCCCGGATGTGCTGACGATGCCCACGACGGCTCCGCTGAACACGATGGCCTTGTACCTCGTGGAGCAGTTGGAGTCGATCCCGTCGCCTCCGGCGTACACCATCACGTACCCTCCCGAGAGGGCGATGGTCCCGCTGGAGTTGATGCCGTCGTCGGATGACCTGATGTAGACGCTGCCGCCGGAGACGGTTACGGTGCTACCCTCGATGCCCTCGTACGACTTCGAGATGGACACGTTGCCGCCGCTGATGTTGACGGCCCCGTCGCCGTGGATCGCATCGTCTGAGGAGGAGAGGGTTACAGTGCCTCCGGAGATCGTCACGTTCCCGGACCCGTAGGAGCCGGATTCCATCTGCACATCGCCGTTGGCGTGGATGGCGTCGTCGTAGGAGGCCACGGTGACGGTGCCCCCGGCGATGGTCACGGAGTTGTCAGCCTTGATCCCCTTGCAGGAGAACGAGACGCTGGGGCTGGGGTTGCTGTCGGGCCCGGGCTGGTTGAAGCTGGGGCCTCCATGGTTGCCTCCCCAACCGCCGCCAGGGGCTCCGCCGGGGCCGAATCCGGCAGTGGTGACGCCGACCTCGGATGCGGTGGCTCCTGCATAGGTGGTGATGGTGACGGTCGCGCTGTTGCCCTCGGTGTCGTCTATCACCACGTCGTAGGCGGCGTCGATCCCGTCGCAGTAGGCGTTGATGGCGAGAACGGTGTCGCCCTCGTCGGAGTTGATGGTCACAGTGCCCCTCTGGACGCCCTTGGAGCTGACGTCGGTGCTGGTGGTGACTATGCCGTCGCCCGAGGTGACGCTCAGCGTGATGTTCCCGGATTCGATGGTGACGCTGTCGTTGCCCTTGAGCGCGTTGTCGACGCAGGTGACGCTCAGCGTGAGGTTCTTGACATTGAGGTCGTCCTTGGAGTGTATCCCGTTGTTGTTCTTCGACACCACCGTGAGCGCCCCGTTGCCCTGGACCTTCAGGTCGCAGGTGCAGTAGATGGAGGCGTTGATGGCATCGGAGTCGGTCTGCTCGGCGCGGTTGTCGGTCACGGTGTTCACCGTGCCTTTCGCCGCGGAGATGGTCAGGTTGTTCGCCGAGGTGCACACTATCGGCGCGCTGCAGGAGCTGGTGATGCTGACGCCGCTAAGGCTCAGCTTGAAGTCGTAGTCGTCGCCGGCTTCGATGACGATGCATCCGCTGAGGGTGCCGGACAGCTTGTACTCGGTGTCCTCGGACACGTTCGCGAAGGTCAGGGTGTACTCCCCGGTGGAGGGGCTCTGGGTGATGGTGTAGCACCCTTCGGTGCCGGATACGCACGTGATGGTCAGCCCGGAGATGCTTTCGGACTGTTCTTCGGGCTCGGTCGAGGGATCGGTGCCCTCCTCGGGGTCCGAGGAGGGTGACTCCTCTTCCTGGTCCTCCTGCTGGGGGACGTCCGGGACGACCGTCTCGGAGTCGTCGGCGGTTGGAGAGTCGAACATGCCGGTCGCCACGCAGGCGATGGCTCCTCCGCCGATGGCGGCTGCGAGCAGTATCGCTATCAGGGCCGTGGTGGAGGAGGACATCGCTCCACCTCCATCGGGACGGCCGATCTGCTGCGGATGGGCAGGAACTCCTCGGGGACCTTCCCAAGGACGATCTCCTTGTACGCGTTGCCGTACTTCGTGAAGCTGGACTTGTACAGGTGCTGGGAGTTCAGCAGCTCCAGGAGCCAGAACGGGTACCCGTACATGGTCTTGATCTCCAGGAGCGTGTAGCCTGCCGGCAGGACCTCGTGGCCGTACACCTCGGACGAGAGGTTCAGGTCCTCGGTGCGGGCGCGGATGTCGCTGTCGACTGTAATCCTCAGATCGCCGCTGCTCCTGGCGCAGTAGGCGTCCCTGCTGTAGGACAGGAACATTGCCGGGGCAATCCCGGGGTAGCGGACCCTCATGAAGTCGATCTCCTCGGCTATCTGGCCGGACGGGGCTTCCCCGAGGCCGGAGAACCATGCCTCCGCCTCGCCCAACGGCATCGTGAGGCGCCTCTTGTAGACGACCGAGTTGCTCTTCTTCTTCAGCTCGACGAACACGTCGTCATCCTCGGAGGGCCTGCTGTACGCGCGGAACCTCAGCTTCTCCTTGTAGAGCGGGCGCTCTATGGAGCGCCTCGCCAGGAGGAAGTCCTGCGTGTCCAGGTAGACGTTCCTGATGACGCTGTGGCCGTAGCGGTCGGGGGCCATGTGCTCCGTCAGGGAATCCCTCACGGCCGCCGCCTGGTCCTCGTCCATCAGGTACTTCAGCTCGTACCTCTTGAACACTGATTTGTACTCCATGTTATCACAGCCCGTGGGCCTCCGCCTCCTCGCGGAGGACGGCGACTTCCAGGTTCCCGTTCCTGACCCTCACCTTGTCGATCATCTCCTTCTGCCTGGAGATGTCGCTGAGGGTCGCCTTGTACGTCAGCTTGAACATGCTGCCCATGTTCACGGACCTGACGGAGGTGAGCTCGTACCTGGAGGTGTACTCGTCCAGGACGGACTCGATCTCGGAGTTGTAGTCCAGGTCCTCGGGGATGGTGATCCTCACGATCCTGTCGTCCTCGTTCTTCTTGGTGCCCCCGTAGTTGACGGAGGTGAGGGCGAATATTATCAGGCCCACCAAGACCGAGAACAGGAGGGCGTAGGTCACCAGGCCCATGCCGCACAGGAGGCCGGAGGCCATCGCCAGGAACAGCACCGCCATCTCCTTGGCGGATCCGGGCGCGGAGCGGAACCTGACCAGGCTGAACGCCCCCGCGACCGCGATTCCCGCGCCTATGTCCCCTGAGACTGCCATTATCACTGCTGCCACTATCGGCGGTAGGACCGCCACGGCCACGGCATAGCTGTCCGTGTGCCGGTTGCGGAATATGTACAGCCCGGACAGGATCATCCCCGATGCCAGGGCCGTGACAACGCTCAGCAGGAACCCTTCGGGTCCCACCGAGTCCGCTGCTTCGAATATGCTATCGAATATGCTCATCGTATCTTCTTCTCCCCGGTCCTCTTCGGATCGGTTTCTTTTCTGGTGGAAAAAGACGGTTAGCGCTGTTGCTGATGAGCTGTGGGTGCCGATACGGTGCCGTGGTAACAAGCGAACCCAAGGGCCCTATCGGCGCTCGGAAGAAGGTGCCGCCGTCGAATCCGTGCACTGTGATGTACTCCACCGATGACGGGATGTGCTCCGGGACGTCCTCTACGAACAGGACGGGCTCTTCGGAGTCGTCCTCCTCGACAACCTCATCGGGCACGTCGGGCACCTCGTCCTCGCGGCCGTTGGACGGTGCGAGGCTGCCGGACCCGCTGCCGGATGCCGTGTACTGGGAGATCATGACCGAGAGGAGCTGGGCCAGCATGGTGTCGTCCTCGACCTGCTCGAGCATCTCCTCCAAGAACGATACGTCGTACGACTCGGGAAGCTGGAGCGGGGAAGGCTCGGAATCGGCCGGCCTCTCGGAGACCACCGCGCCGTCGAAGACGGCATTGATCGCTCCGGCGAGCTCCCTGCCCGCATCCCTCTCGAGGACGGGGTCGAAGACGAAGACCTCCGCTCCCTGGTCCTCCAGGTGGCGCTTCTCCTCGAACATCCTGCCGTAGTCGTCGATGATCCTGTCAGGACCGCCTTCGGGGCGGTCGGGGGCGTCGATGACGAAACGCTTGGGCTCCGCCATCGGGGGCATCCCTGGTCCACGGGGCTCAGGACCCTGTCCATCACGGGGGCCGGGTGCCGGTCCGTAGGGCTCAGGGGCAGCCGCCTCCGCGGAGGCTTCGTCGGGAACGCCGCAGATCGCCACGGCTGAGGCAAGCACCGCAGCCGCTAGGGCGAGCATAAGGAAGGCGTTCCTTGACATACAGTTATGTCGATAACGGACCGATATTTAAGAAATTTGCCATAATGTTTGATGAAATCGCATCTGAATAGGGGGATGAAGGGGTTTGGACCATGCCCCGAGGGCATGGGCTATGGTTTCACTGCCTTCTGGCGACAGCGATTGCGATGCCTGCGATGATCGCGGCGATTATGGCGCAGCGGTAAGGTGCAAATCGGATCCTCCTCGGCTTTGGAGGGCTCGGCGGATTCCAGGGACCAGGAAGACGGGTCGTCCTGATCGTCCCGTTATCCACGTCACGGGTCGAGAGGGGATTTTTTTCAAAGCTTACGGAGCGTCCGCATATGTTCTGGAGAATTCCAAGATTGCATCCCCCGCAAAAATCCACAAAGGAAACACGATGGGATATAATAGAGAGTATGGATAATGCCCGTCAATCAACGGAGGCGGCCATATGGAACCGGACGAGGACAAGTCGAGAGGACCTTGTTTACTCGATGTCGCCGACAGGCTCCAGTTCAGGGCATGGCTCCAAGAGAACCACGCCACGGCGGAAGAGTGCTGGGTGGCCGTGAAGAGGGGCAGGCCCGAGGGTGAGGGCACGTTCTGGTACATCGATGCGGTGGAGGAGGCGCTGTGCTTCGGATGGATCGACAGCACCCAGGCGGTCATCGGCGGCGTCCGCGCCCAGAGGTTCTCCCCCAGGAGGAAGGGCGGCGTCTGGTCGGAGCTGAACAAGGAGAGGGTCCGCAGGCTGGAGAAGCTGGGCCTGATGACAGATGCCGGCAGGAGGGTGCTCCCGGCCATGGGCCCCCGCAGCTTCCGCATCGACCCGGAGCTGGAGGCCGCCCTCAAGGAGCACCGCCTCTGGACCAGGTTCCAGTCGTTCCCGCCGCTCTACAGGCGCGTCAGGGCGTTCAACCTGGCCAATATCAAGGCCGTCGATCCCGTATCATACGAGAAGGCCCTGGAGCACTTCCTCGCCGAGACGCGCAAGGGGAACATGTACGGCCAGTGGGACGACTACGGCAGGCTCTCGGACTACCGAACGGCGGAACCCTGTTTATACACCGTACGCATTACTCCGGATATGGCGGAGCTGACCCTCGACGATTTCTGCCAGGACGAGATCTACGTTCTGGATACCGAGACCACCGGCCTCAAGGGCGCCCCGGACGACGTGGTGGTGGACATAGGCATCACCAGGGTGTCCCTCTCCAAGGGCACCGTCAAGGACGTGTACTCATCCGTTGTCGGCTACGATGTCGAGGAATGGAACGACTACCGCCGCAACGCGTGGATCTTCGAGAACACGGACCTCACCCTGGACATGGTGGCCGAGGCCCCTCCGCTGCCGTACGTCATCGACGACGTCAGGAGGATCCTCAGGGGGAAGTGGGTCACGTCGTACAACATCGAGTACGACATGAACAAGTTCCTGTACCTGGAGCCCTGGTTCCTCAGGGGGACGTTCCGCCAGTGCGAGGACATCATGAAGGCCGCCACGCCCGTCTGCAAGCTGCCCAGCGAGTACTACGGGAGGCAGTACAGGTACCCGAAGCTCGACGTCGCCTACTCCATGATCGTGGACGGGGACCCCGCCGGCATCAACGGGGTGCAGGACCACAGGGCGCTATCCGATGCGAGGATGGCCTCCTACGTCATGATCGCCATGTGGCGCAACCATGATTACCGGCCCCGATGCATCCAACTTCGGTTACGCTTTTAACTTCATAACCCCTGCCACTAACCGGGGAGAAAATGGCCAGGATAACACTTGTAGATTCGACGGGCTGGGAGCTTCCGGACTTCTTCACTCTGGGCCCGGACACGCTGCACGGGGAGGTCGAGGCGCGCGAGATAGTCTCGGACGTCGTCAAACACCACATTTCCCACAACAAGCTGGCGAACGTGGAGTACATCCGCGTCGAGGACAGCAGCGGCGTCGTCGCGGACGTGTCCAGGGAAGAATGGTGCTTCTGGCGATCGCTTCTTCTCGTCGCCGATCGTACCGAGCCTCTCCATGTAGAAGGACTCGAAGCGGTCCACGGGCCTGTGGAGCACGTCCAGCTTGAGGAAGAGCAGCGTCAGCGCCAGCCAGATGATCACGCATCCGAACATCACGCCGTAGTACCAGCTGGGGAAGATCACGAAGCCGCACAGTGCGATGGCTATCTGCTTGAGGAACAGCAGCATCGCGGCGACCAGCCCCAGCATCAGCAGCATGAGGATGGGCGGGAGGATGCTCCTGTTGATCCTGCCGTCGTAGGACAGGAATTTGAACGGCGGGCAGATGAGCACCAGCTGGAGGACGCCTGCCACCGATACTGTCAGCACCATGGCGGACCTTGCGCAGATCTCCGACATGCTTGGCTCCCCCCAGGAGAGCATGAGGAACAGCTCATCGATGGTGGAGGCCATGTCCTCGGGCACGAACTGGAGCATGTACTCCATGTCCACGACGAGGTCCCCGCGATCAACGAGGATCCAGGTCCCGGCGTAGACCAGGACGCCCAGGGCGCCTATCGTTATCGCAGCAGGTATGACGAACTTCAGCACATCCGGCAGCACCAGCTCCCGGTTCTTCTCGGGCTTCGCGAAGACGGTCATGAAGAATGCTATGACCGTGACCGCCACGAAGGCGTAGAACGTGTTCTGGATGGGGATCATCGGGACATATCCCACGCATACCATCACAAGGATGAACATGATCGCCAGGGCGAAGTTCCTGGAGAGGTAGAGCTTGAGGATGTCCCTCATGCCGGAGACGGTCCTCCTGCCCTCGACTATCGCCTTGGGGAGGGAGGAGAAACTGTCCTCCATGAGGACCATGTCGGATACCCCCCTGGCGGCAGCGGCGCCGCTCTGCAGGGCGATCCCCACATGGGCGGTCTTGATGGACTTGACGTCGTTCACTCCATCGCCGATCATGGCGACGTAGCGGCCGTTGTGCTTGAGCTCGCGTATGACGGCCTCCTTGTTCTCCGGCTTCATCCTGCCGAAGATGTTGCAGTTGAGGGCGGCGTCCTTGAATTCCTCCTCGGACATGGCGTCCAGCTCCGGGCCGGAGATTATCCTCCTGTCGCCTGGTATGCCGGCGAGGGAGAACAGCGCATCGACGGTGACGGGGTCGTCGCCGGAGATGACCTTGATCTCCATGTCGTTGTCCAGGAACACCTGGATGGTGTCGCGGCAGTCCGGCCTTATCTCGTCGCTTATGCTCACGATGTTGGCGACCTCCAGGTCGGGGATGGCGGGCTCATCGCCCTCGTACAGGGCCTTCGAATCGGATCTGCAGACCACGATTGTCCTGAGGCCCTTCTTGGCCTGCTCCTCTACGTATTCCCCGACGCCATCGGCGTTCCTGCAGTGGGGCTCCAGGACGTTCCACGCTCCGGAGTAGATGGTGTCATCGCCTACCCTGACCGCGCTGAACTTGCGGTCGGAGGAGAACTGGATCTCCTCGTCCGCCTTCGCATCGGTCTCGCCGTAGTGGGCGAGAACGGCCTGCATGGTGCGGTTGCGGCTCCCGGTGGCGGATGCCAGTAGGGAGCATAGTCTGGCGGCCTCCTCGGGCTCGATATAAGGCTTGTCGGATTCGAACAGGAGCTTGTTGGTGGTGATGGTGCCGGTCTTGTCCATGCAGACGGTGTCGACATGGCTGATCGACTCCACGGAATTGGAGTTCTGTAGCAGCACGCCGGTCTTGGACATGCGGACGGCTGCCAGCATATAGGTCAGGGTGACCAGGAGGAAGAGGGCGATGGGGACCACATCCAGGCACAGAACCATGACCTCGAGGATCTCATCGATGTCATGACCGCGGAACAGCTCCATGGCCAGGGACAGGATGATGAGGATGCCGGCAAGGACCATGAGGATCTTGGTGATGGTGGACGTCTCCATCTGGAGGGGCGTCGACTTCGATACGAACTTCTTCGCATCGGCGAGCATCTTGTTGGCGTACGAGTCATCGCCGAAGGCGGTGACCTTGAACACCCCCTCGCCGGATACGCATACGGTTCCGGAGAGGATGGGGTCGCCTGCGTTCTTCCTGACGGTGTGGGACTCGCCGGTGAGCACGGATTCGTCCATCTCCAGCGAGTTGACGCTCTCGAGGGTGCCGTCGACCAGGGCCTGGTCGCCGCTCCTGAGGACCACCAGGTCGTCCTTGACCACGTCGTCCTGATCCACCGTGGTCTCTTGCCCATCGCGGATGACGGTGACCTTGGGGCGAGTGAGCAGGGCTATCTTGTCCAGGCGGCGCTTGGCGCGCATCTCCTGGATGGTGGAGATCAGGATGTTGAAGATGATGATGCCGGTGGCCGATATGGCGCTGATCCAGTTACCGAGCAGTGCCAAGGCAGCGCCTATGATGAACAGCAGCAGGTTGAAGGGCGTGGCTACGTTCTTCACCAGGATGTCGAGATAGCTCCTTCCGGTGACTGATTCGGACTGGTTTACCTCTCCTCTGGCCTTGCGCTCCGCGACTTCCGCGCTGGTGAGCCCCGTCATAGGTGGCGGGAATGCCTTCTTATTATTATTTATTTGAGCCTAGCCAACGTCCTCTCCCGTATCGTATCGAGCGGCATCGGGTCGAACCTCACGCTGCGCCCGAGGCCCAGATAGTCGATGATGCACACCGCCGGCTTCCTGTAGAAGGAGGACGCGGCATGGGCGTAGACCGACAGCTGCAGCCTGTACTCGGGCTCGAACCTGTCGGAGGCGTCTGTCTTCCAGTCGTGGATCTCCACCCTGTCGGGATAGATGGCCAGCAGGTCGATCCTGCCCCTGAGGACTGCATCGGGGTCGCCCAGCGGGAGCCCGCAGTCTATCTCGCCTTCAAGCAGGTCTGCACCTTCCAGGCCATCCAGGACCTCCTTGGCGCGTGCTAGCTCGGGGTACTCCTCGAAGTCCCTCTCGGGGAGGGCGCCCTTCCTCATGAGTAGATAGGCAAGCTCATGGACCTTGGTTCCGTACTCCTTGCCCTTGCCGCATACCTCGTCGCCCTCGGCGGTCCCTCCGGTGCCGTCCTCGGCAGCGAAGTCCATGATCTCGTGGACGCCGAGCTTTATGCGGCGCTTGGTGTACCCTCCGATATTCGGGGAAGGCGTCAGCGTCTGGGAGAGGGCGGACCTGGGTAGCGGGCGGTCCGGGATCTTTGAATAATTGCCGTTGCTGATATCGGTCATGAAGTTCGACGGGTCAGCCGCGATGAACGTCAGGTACTGCTTGGCGCGGCTGACGGCCACGAAGAACAGCCTCCTGTCCTCGTCGTAGTCCTTATTGATGACGGTCCTGCACATGGCAGTGTCCTGGTCGTTGATGATCTTCGAGTACCCCTCGGTCCTGAAGACCCTCTTCGTGCAGCGGATGCCGAGCTTCTCGTGGAACCGGAACACGCTCTTGTCCGTCTGGGTCGAGGGCATCCTGGCCCTGTCCAGGAACGGGATTATCACGATCGGGAACTCCAGCCCCTTGGATTTGTGCATGGTCATTATCCTGACTGCGCCGCCGGAGACGGGATTCTCCACAGGGTACACGTTGCCGTCCTGGATGTCCGCCTCGATCATGCCGATCACATCGGCTATCGTCATCAGCGAGCCGCGGTGGGCGGATGATACGGTGGATATTATGGCATGGGTGTAGTCGTTGTCCAGGCTGTAGATGGCGAATATGGCGCTCAGCAGCTCGGATATCCTCCTGCGCTTGTTGCGCAGATCCCTGCGGAGCTTCCTTATGTCCGCCGGGGCCTCGAATACCGTGATCCCCCTAGGATCGGTGCGGTACATGGATTGTATCTCTATCAGGGTGTAGCCCAGGTCCTGGAGGATGGGCACGAATCCCCTGGGGTCCTGCTCGTTGTTGACCAGCCTCAGCCAAGCCAGGGCCAGCTTCCCCTCGCGGGAAGCCATTATATGTATGTCGCCGAACAGGTACGCGGGTATGCCCTCGGACTGGCAAGCCTCGAGTATCAGCCTGCAGTCCCTTGTGTTGCGGCTCAGGACGGAGATGTCGCCGAATCCGGCCGGGCGGGGGCCGTCCTCGTCGTGGATGGTGTACCCTCCCGCTACATAGTCCCTGATCGCCCTGGCTACGAGGGAGGGCTCAGTCTCCTTGGAGTCTGCCAGGCAATAGCGCGCACCAGTGTCGCCGCCGATGTCTTCGCGCCCCTGCTCGAGCATAACGACATTACCGCCAGGGGAGACGTCCTCGTCCTTCGTGGCCCTGACGTACAGGGTGTCGAAGGACTTCTCGATGACCAGCGCCGAGGACCTGTAGTTGACGTCCAGGGACATCTTCTGGATCTCGGGTATGCTGAAGGGGACCCTGGTCCTGTCGTCGTTGAGGAACCTGCGGAACTGCACCACTTTATCCTCGAAATAGACGATGTTATCGATGGAGACGAACCTGAAGCTGTAGATTCCCTGCTTCCAGTCGCCCACGGCGCATAGGTTGGGCTCGCTGAGCACCATCAGGGACATCATGAGCTGGTTCGCATTGGTGTCCTGGAACTCGTCTATCATCACGTACCTGAACCTGTGGTTGTCCCTGACGCTCTCGTTGTTGTACAGGACCGTGAAGGCGAACAGGGCCACGAGTCCGAATGTAAGGCGGTTCTCGGCGACCATGTGCCTGATGTAGGCGTAGTAGAGGTCGTGAACGAACTTCAGGAGCTCGTCCCTCGATCCGCGGGCCGCCTGCTCGATCTCCTCAGGGGAGACCCTCTTGCGGTCCACGTCCACGGGGAGGCCGGCATCTGCAAGATCCTTCAGCGGATTCAGCAGCTTCGATGTCCTGCCCCTCTCGTTGACCTCCGCCATCTGGTCGATCAGCCATTCCGTGTCACCGATGAGGTCGCGCTCGAAGCCAAGGCCGAACCAGCCTCCCTTCAGTGGGACGATTCCGCGGGACATGAGCTTGTTGATGAGGGAAAGCAGCGAACCGGCCTCGTCGCTGGCGATGATGGCCGCATCGCCGTAATCCTCGCCCCTGTCCTGGAGGAAGCCGTCCAGGAACCTGGAGAAGTCCTCGCGGTTCACGGTCTCGTTCTCCACCATCCTCGCGCTGCGGGTGAGCTTCTCGTCTATCCCGAAGAAGTCGCTGACCGCCTCCGGGGCGTCCATCACCACCGCGAGGCAGAACGAGTCGAAAGTCCTGGCCTGCACCAGGTTGGCGTTTTTCATGAGCCTGGAATCTCCGCTGGCCGCTATCCCTGCCTTGATCCTCTCCTCCATCTCCTTCGCAGCGTTGTTGGTGAAGGTGAGCATGAGGACGTCCCTCATCTCCACATCAGGCTGGGAGACGATGTTGATGTAGCGCTGGACTATGGTCTTGGTCTTCCCGGTCCCGGGGCCGGCATCGACGACGATCATGCCGTTCCTGGTCTCGGCGAGCTTCGTCTGGGAGTCATTCAGACCCATCGTCGTCACCTCCCTGTATGCCCGCCTTGGTGCAGGCGGAGTAGAAACTGCACTTCGTGCAGTCTATCTTCGGGTCAACGATGAATCCGGTGCGGCTCATCCCCATGGCCGCCTCATGGGCCTTCGAGAGGTCAGCCATGAAGGAGCAGAGCCGCTCCCTGGGGACTAGTATGCGGTCGCCGTAGGCCACCATCCCACCGTGGATGAACTTGATCACATGCCCTACGGCGGTCTCCATGTAATCCTCCTCTATCCCCCGCTGGCGCATGGTGTTCTTGACGGCGATCTGGTTCGCCCACGTCGAGGGATCGCCATCTGCGGAGTCAGCCAGTGCGGCGAGGATGTCGCCTGCTCTCTCCTTGTAATCCTTCTTCAGCTTGCCGCTCACGGCCTCCCTGAGGCCGGTGTCGGTCCTGAGGATCCCCATGAGGTCCGATTCAACGACGTCCACGCTGCGCACGCTGCGCCGGATGTCGTATCCCTCGGACAGCGATTCCATGTCGTTGTCCATCATGTAGAACTGCCTGAAGCGCCCCGGGGAACCGTCGGCCATGGCCAGGGCCAGATAGATGAGCGGTTGGTACTCGGGGCCGTATTCATGGCGCTCGGACTCGTCCATGAGCTCGCACATTTCCGTCGCGGACTTGGGCTTCCCCGTCTTGTAGTCGACGACCGTGCCGTCCCAGAACAGGTCGAAATGGCCGTGGACGGGGTACCTGGTCATCTTGTCGGAGGTCTCGCAGATCTCCGAGGACTTCTCCTTGCCCAGGGCCTCTATGAAGATATTCGGGTGCTTCCTGGTGCCGTTGTCCACATTCATGGGCTGGCCGGATATCCCGAGGGTGTCTATGTAGGCCATCGTGTTCGCCATGGCGACCCTGATCCTGTCCGTGTCGACCTCCTCCATCATGGGGGAGGAGAGGCCAGAGTACGTTCCGGAAACCATGTCCACGAAGTGGTCCACGCCAAGACTGCGCACCTCTTCAGGATAGCAGACGTACGTCTCGGCGAACATATGGATGAGGTCGCCGAAGGCGGTCGCCTCGTTGTCCGAGGTCTTGATGAACCTGTTGAAGAAGTACGCCATGGGGCAGGACATGAACTTGTCGAAGGATGACTTCGAGAAAGCGTCGTCCAGGCATTCGGCCGAGACGTCGACGGCCCCGTGCGAGGGCAGAACGGATTCCGTCTCGGCGACCCACGGCCCCTCGACGACCTCTCCGCATATGTCCCTGAATCTGTCGCAGGGCTTGGAGAACAGGGTGTCGAACATCAGGCAGGGCCTGGAGGGCTTGCCACCCTTCGCCAGGTTGGCGCAGTAGATGCGCCTGGCCCCCTGCTGCAGTATGACCGAGAGCTTCTCGGCCGCGATCTCGGATTCGCGCTCCATGTCCAGGTACTTCTGGGAGCGGACCTTGCAGTCCCATTCGTGGCCCATGCCTGCGTATATCACCACCGGGCGGTCGATGTAGACCGAGCGGTTGACGTCCGCCAGCAGGACGCCCTCCCTCTCGTAATCGGGGATCTGCTCGTTGTGCTCCAGCTCGGCGATGTTGTCTACCGCATAGGAGAGCCAGTTGACCCCCTGGGCGGTGATCTTGGAATCCTGCATCCCCATCTCGCCCAGGACCATCCTGACCTGGGGCTGGCCGTCTGGCCAGAGGATGTCGGCCGCCTCGAGGAAGGTGCTCCCCCTGATGCCTGCCATCAGCGCCCTGAGCCTCCTGGCCGAGGGGGAGAGCTCGTCATCCGTGAGCTTGCAGAGCAGGTACATGTCCTTGGACTCGTTTATCTTCGAATTGAAATTGGAGAACAGCTCCCTCACGTGCCTGACGCGGAGGGTGTCGTAGGTGAGCGACAGCGTCACGAACTGCAGGAAGTCGCGTATCTGCGAGAGGTCCCTTACCCCCATGCTGTTGATGAAATGGATGCCGCGGCGGTAGAATGCGCACCGGAATGCCTCGGTGAGGGGGGATGCGGAGTCGAGGACGATGGCGTAGTCCTCGGCATCCTCCGGGGGGATGATGGACGCCACGCTCTCTGCGATCTGCCTGTCGTTGCCTATGCAGTAGACGGTGTCGATGGAGTACTCGCCGTCGCCGTAGACCTCTATGATGTCGCAGCCTATGGGCAGGAAGTGCTTGTCCAGGTCGTTGAACCAGTCGACGCAGACCGCCGCCACGCGCTTGCCCTTGAAGAAATCGGATTTGTCCGGGTCGAAAAGGGCCATCGCCCTCTCGATCGTGTTGACCTTCTCGTAGGATCTGTAAACCGTGCGGGCGGAGCGGGAGTAGAGGTTGCCGATGACGTCTTTAGTGTGCTCCCTTATCTCCTTGATGTTGTCTATCTCGCTGTGGACGTGCTTCGGGCCCATGCCCGTCTCCTCGCATACGATGGAGATGGCCTCGAGCTCCCCGACGGTGCCCCCGTTGAGGAAATCGGCTGCCACGACCGCGGCGATCTGCTTGGGGGTCATGGCGAAGAACCCCACCACGGGGTCCTCAATCCTGGCGTTCAGGGCGGTGGCCAGCGCGGCGTCGTTGGTCACTACAAGGTCGTAGCCCTTTACCTCCTGGAAAATCTCATCGATGGACTTCGCACGCTTCATGATTCCCCGATTCAATGGAAGGGTATAAACCAACGCACGTTAGCGATGTTAACAGTCTATCCGACGGCAACTGCTTAAAGGAGCCTGGCTATTATGCGGGCATGGAGGACCTCTACGTAGTCGAGATCGCCGCCACCGGGCCCAAGGGGATGCCGGCGGACGCCGTCGCCGAGGCGGCAGTCTGCCTCCTCCCGGGGGACGGCTCGGAGTTCGAGACCGTGTTCTGCGGGAGGGTCATGCTCGATCCGCTGGACATAGGCAAGGAGGCCCTGGACCATCTGGAGTCGGAGTACGGGATAACCGCCGAGATGCTCTACGCCGGGGACCCCGAGGAGGAGGTCGCCAGGGGCCTCCAGGGGGCCATTTACGGGAAGGAGTGCTGCTCGTACGACGTCGGGTTCACGTTCGGCAGGTTCCTGTCCTTCGAGCCCTGGGATACGGCCAGGGAGGTCGAGGTCCTGCCGTCCTACCATCTGATGCTACCGGACACCGTCAAGGGTGATTCGGCCGCATCGTCGATAACCGCCGCATACAGCGCCATGTTCCCCGACGACGACGCCGGCATACTGGAGGAGCAGGGGGCCCTCAGGCTGGCTCAGATGTCGGCGTCGATAGTGCAGAGGCTCCGCGAGGAAGGGCTGTATCGAAGCCTTATGCGGATCATCGACCCCAGGAGCACGTCCACCAGGGATGCGATGAACAGCAGCCCGTAGATTATGAACAGGGGGATCGCAAGGAGCGTGGTCAGCACCGTGCCGAACAGGGACGGCATCAGGCTGGTGGCCAGCAGTATGGCCGGGATGAAGAACAGCAGCCCGATGAGCATTATGATGTACCCCCTGGACTCCCTCGGGGTGAGGTAGATCCTGCCTACGCCCAGGAACCCGAAGATGCCGAAGACGATGGCCAGGATGAGCGCCAGCCTCTGGCTCTTGGCGCCCTTCTCCCTCGGCCCCGCCCTGTCCTCCTTTGGCTGGGGGGCGGGCTCAACAGGGATCTTCTTGAAGCACTTGGGGCAGGTGATGGAGTTGGTGGGTACCAGCTCGCCGCAGTAGGGGCAGCGCCTGTCTGCCATATCGGTCCCTCTTGATGGCGAATGCGGTGCAGGTCATCGAGGCGAGGAGCTTCCCCTCCTCGCTGTACGCCCTGACGTCGTACATCTCCATGCTCCTGGACCTGTTTATGACGGTGGCGACCGCCCTGATCCTGCCGGTGGAGGGCCTGTAGTACTTTATCTCGGCGGAGGAGCCCGTGCAGTCCCTGGTGAGGTTGGCCGCGACGCCGAACGCGTGGTCCATGACGGTGTAGACGGCCCCGCCGTGGGCCCTGGCCATGCTGTTCATGTGCTCGGGGAGAATATCCATGGAGCATTCCGCGGAATCTGCCGTGACCGATACGATGTCGATCCCGAGGAAGCGGGCGAACGGGGCGTTGTACATGTCCATGATGCGCTCTGCGTAGCATTGGACGTCCGGCGACATCCGGGACCTGAGCTCCTCGATATCCATGCTCGGTCATGTGCGTCGGGGTTATCAAAGTATGTATATCATCCCCGCCTTCCCCGTCGGCATGGAGGAGCCGCTGACAGTAACCCAGCTCAACACCCGCGTCAAGGACGTGCTGGGCCAGTCGCCCGGTCTCAGGGAGATATGGGTCAGCGGGGAGATATCCAATCTCAAGAAGTACCCCAGCGGGCACTATTATTTCACGCTCAAGGACTCCGGGAGCCAGATTAGGGCGGTCCTTTTCGCCGGGTCCCGCCTGAGGGTCAATTTCGAGCCCAGGGACAGCATGAAGGTCTCGGCCTTCGGCAGGGTGGACATCTACGTCCCCAACGGCGGCTACCAGTTCATTGCAGAGACCATGAGGCAGTCGGGGATCGGCGACCTGTACCTGGAGTACGAGAAGCTCAAGAGGAGGCTTGAGGCCGAGGGGATGTTCTCGGAGTCCAGGAAGAGGCCCCTGCCCAAGTACCCCAGGAGGATCGGCGTCGTGACCTCGGAGGCGGGGGCGGTGATCCACGACATAATCACCACCTCGGCCACGAGGTTCCCCGCCGACATCCTGCTGGTGCCGGCCCAGGTCCAGGGCGAGGGCTCCGCCGCGACCGTTGTCAGGGGCATAGAGATGCTCAACAGGGTGGGCGTCGACGTCATCATAGTCGGCAGGGGAGGCGGGTCCATAGAGGACCTCTGGACCTTCAACGAGGAGTCCGTGGCCAGGGCCATAGCCGCATCCAGGATACCAGTCGTATCTGCCGTCGGCCATGAGACGGATTTCACCATAGCTGATTTCGTGGCCGACAAGAGGGCCCCCACCCCGACGGGCGCGGCGGCCATCGTACTGAGGGATGTGCCGGACGTCAAGGCGGACATAGACAACATGGCCTACAGGGCCGGCAGGGCGCTGTCTCAGGCCATAGGGGAGTCTAGGGGCAGGCTTGAGATCGCCAGCGCCAAGGTATCCCCGAGGAGGGCCCTCGACGACATCGGGAACGCCGGGATAAGGCTGGACGACCTGTTCGCCAGGGCCGGCAGGGGTCCGAGGGATGCCCTGGCCGAGATGCGCCGCAGGTACGAGGCCGCATCCTACAGGCTGACGCCGGAGAGGAGCCTGGAGCGCATGGGCGCCCTGAAGTCGAGGGTGGAATCGTTGTCGTCATCCGCCTCCAGGGAGGCAGACCACGCCCTGTCGGCATCCAAAAGCAGGCTCTCCGCCGCCTATCCGAGGGCGGACAGGGCGGTATCGGCGTCCCTGGCCAAGGCCAGGGGCGACCTGGAATCATTGTCGAAGCGCATGGAGGGCCTCAACCCGGAGAACGTCCTGGGCAGGGGCTATGCCATGGTGACATCTGGGGACGGCAGGGTGCTGGTCTCCGCCGGGGGCATCGAGGAGGGGGACGACCTGGTCGTCCATCTCCGCGACGGGACCCTGGGAACCAAGGTGACGAAGAAGGAGATGAAGGGATGAGCAAGAAGGAAGAGAGGAGTTTCGAGGACGAAGTGGCCGAGATGAGCTTCGAGGAGGCCATGGACAGGCTTGAATCGCTCGTGGGCGAGCTGGAGCAGGGGGGCATCGATCTGGACCGCAGCATCGAGATCTACGAGCAGGCGGTGGTCCTGAGGGACCGCTGCAAAGCCATCCTCGACGACAGCGAGAGGCGCATCAAGAAGATCATGGAGACGGCGGACGGCCTGAAAGAAGAGGATTTCGAGCGATCCAGAGCGGCATGCCTTTGGATTCGGCCCATTTCTCGCTGTCCTCGTACAGGCGGGTCCTCTCGAAGAAGGACCTCTCGTAGGACATCCTGAGCCCCGACCCGATGGCCGCGGGCCCGATGCGCTGGGCGCTCGGCGATCCAAGACCGCCCTGCAGTGCAAGCAGCATCACCTCCACTGCGTCGTGACCCCTGGCGTAGAGCCATCTCCCCTCCGGGGTGACGGCGGTCTCGGTAATCTCGCGGACCAGCTCCTTCTCCGAGACCCTGGGGGACCTGGAGCATCTGATGACCTCCCTGACCATCTTCCTGACGTCCACCGTCAGGTTGCAGGGGTCCACGAAGGACCCGAAATCCAGGTCCTTGAAGCTGAGGGACAGCGCCCTGTCGTGAGATATCCTCATCAGGACGCCGACGGCGTAGCACGCGTCGACTACCGCCTGGGCCAGTGGGCCCCTGCGCTTCTGGAAGGAATCGATCCTGTTCCTGAGCCCGTACTCGATCATCACGCTGTCGAAGGCAGGGCTGGATATGGCCATCATCTCCATGTCCCGGAGGTCGGTGGAGAAGACCGGCGGCTCCCTCTTCTTCCCCAATACGAGGTCCAGATCCGAATCCACGATGCCGAGGACCTTGTCTTCGTTGCGCTTCTCCCTCATCAGCTTGACGACTTCCAGCACCATCTCCTTGGAGTGGGCTATGGTTATGGAGACGGACGGGTCGGCGAATCTGGCGTACATCTTGAGGTCGGATGACCCCTCCACCACCAGGACGGCCCCTTTGCGGGTAGATCTGAGCATGCAGATCTGGTTGGCGATGTCCTCGCCCGAGAGGTATTCGCGCATCTGAAGGCCTCAGCTCCACGGCCAGGTCCCACTTGTCGTGGATGATCTGCGGGGAATGGGTGGCCACGATCATCTGGATGCCCCTGATGCGGCAGATGTCCGAGAAGTACGTGGACAGCTTCTGCTGCCAGGAGACGTGCAGGGATATCTCCGGCTCGTCGATGATAGCCAGGGTGCCCGGGGGGCAGTGGAACAGCAGGTTGTAAACCAGTATCATGACCTGCTTCTCGCCGGAGGACAGCTTGGACAGCTGGACGGCGGCCCCGTTGTCCATGGCGACCACGATCTTGCCGGTGTCCGAGATCGTGAGGGTCTTGTTGACGAACAGGTCGTTGACGATGTCCTTGAAGACGACGACGGACTCGGCCAGCAGGCGGTTCCTGGAGGTGTACTCGTCCAGGCCCGCGATGATCCTGATGTAATCGTCCCTGTACTCCGATAGCTCGTACCTGGAGGGCGGGAACCTGTATCCAGCCGGGATCTTGGGGACGAACCCCGCATCGGCCAGGAACTCCATCCTGGCCTTGATGTCCTTGGACAGCTCCTCGAGCTGGGCGTCGGACATCTCCGCGAGCCTGGAACCGTCGGTGTCGACTAGCTCCGTGTGCTCCTTGGCGGAGCGGAGGGTCTCCGAGAGCTCCTTCGCGTAGGCCTCGAGGGCGGGGACCAGGTGGCCGTCGCCCTTCTTGATCACGGTCCTCTCCGGGCCGATGTAGAGGCACTTGCAGACCGAGGACATCTCGTCCGGCCCCACGGCGCTCTCGAGCTCGTTCTTCTGCATCTGCACGAGCATGTCCCCGTCCTTCTCGATGATCATGGCGGAGCCGTCGCTGAAGATTATGTCGAGGCGCTGGAAGGGCGTCTCCTCGAGGTACCCCAGGTCGCCGCGCAGGGCGCTGTAGACCATGTGCATCAGGGTGCTCTTCCCGTAACCGTTGGGGGAGTGCACGAAGTTGAGCCCCTCCCTGAAGTCGAGGCGGTAGTCGAATTCGCCGAACAGGCCGTAGACTTGGACGCTTTGGACGATCATATGCGTGGTCTGGATGCCGGTGGATGTTCATAATCTGTTGCATCGGCGGGCACCATCACGGTTATAACCGCGTCCCCGATTCGGGTCCTCATGGAGTTCGAGGAGTCCAAGGCGGCCATGTCCAAGGCCCTGTCCGATCGCAACATGGACGAGTTCAGGAGCACCGCCTCCGATGCGGTATCCGCTTCCGAGGACACGTTCGAGCTCATACAGCTGACCTCCATCATCACCGTGGCAGGGCAGGCCGACCTGGCCTCGCAGGCCGCGGAGAAGGCCGGATCCCTCGTCGGGGAAGACCCGAAGCGCAGGGCGGAGGCCGCCGGCGCCCTGAGGGCCCTGGGATTCCCCATGGTCGCCTACAGGATCCTGAAGGGGATGGATGGCGGGGACCCGATCCACCGCATAACCGCCACCTGCCTGGTGGACATGGAGGAGTACGAGACCGCCCTGGACGAGCTTGTCCAGATCCAGGACACCACGGTCTACGACCGCATAATGCTCTCCCGCATCTATTCCTCGCTCGGGGAGCACGCCAAGGCCATAGAGCTCGCGGAGCTCGTCGAGCACGAGAACCCCGGCCTCTACGATGCCATGGTCCGCTATGTCGACGCCCTGATGATGGCCGGCAGGCAGAAGGAAGCGATAAAGTACGCCCGCGACCGCCTCAAGGCCAAGGATGCCGACGGCAACGCCATCGCGGCCTACGTCATGCGCATCAGCGGCAAGGAGAAGTCCGCCGTCGGCTACGCCATGAGGGCCATCAACATCGACCAGAAGCACATCGGCGCCATGGAGACCCTCGGCATCTGCCTGGCGCGGAAGGGCGAGGCCGAGAAGGCCAGGATAGTCGCAGGCGCCATCAACGAGATCTCCCCGGGACACAAATCCGCCATGGAGATCATCCGCTATCTCGAGCGATCGCACGCGGAGCTTCTTCGCCAGCTTGGACCTCTTCCTGGCGCGGTGGCTGAACCAGATCTCCCTCCAGAACTGGGGGCTTATGAACGTCAGCGCTATGATGATCTCCAGACGACCCAGCCACATGAGGATCATCAGGACGATCTTGATGGGCGACGACAGGTATATCAGGGAGTCCCCGGGGCCGTACTCGCCGAATCCGAGCCCGACGTTCGTGACAGCGGACAGGGAGAGCCCGATGGCCTCGACGAAGTTCTGCCCGAACATCATTATGAGGGTGGCGCCGACCAGCAGGGTGACCGTGTACATGATGAAGATGACGATCGCCGAGTGGACGGAGGTCGCGTCGATGGGCTGGCCGTCGATTTTCACGGTGCTGACCTCGTTGGGGCTGAGGGCCCTGTTGACGGAGTTCTTGACGAACTGGAAGATGACGATGAGACGGCTGAACTTGACTCCTCCGGAGGTCGACCCGGCGGATGCTCCGAAGAACGTGACCAGGAACAGCAGGAACATGCACTGGGGCGGGAACTGGCAGTAGTCCACGCAGTAGAATCCGGCGGTGGTGCCCATGGAAACGGTGGTGAAGGCCGCCTCCTTCAGCAGCTTCAGGTGCTCGTGGAGGTCGAATGCCATGGCGCCGGGGATGCTGGTCAGCAGGAGCAGGTAGATGATGACCGAGGCGCTGACCAGCCAGATGAACAGCAGGCGGAACTCCGAGTTGTTCTTGTAGGCGCCGAAGGTGTGCTTGAAGATGGTGGTGAAGTGCAGGTAGAAGTTGAGTCCGCCCATAAGCATGAATGCCATGGTGGCCAGCTGGATGGCCGAGGACTCGTGGACCATGCTGTCGTTCATGGAGCTCGCCCCGCCGGTAGATATGGTGGTCAGGGCCAGGGTGGTGGCGTTCTCCACGGGGCTCCCGAGGACGATGAGCACCGCGAAGTTCATCAAGGTCAGCAGGAAGTAGACGATGATGAACGAGCGGGCCGCGTTGGTTATCTTCATCGTGTAGGTGGCGGACCCGGAGCCGGACAGCTCGTTGATGAAGAGGTTGCGCCCGATGCCGAAGCTGGGCAGCATGTACATGAAAATCAAGATGACCATCAAACCGCCGATCCACTGGCTGAGGGCGCGCCAGAGGAGCATGCTGTATTGGACGTCTCCGGTCAGGTTCATGACCGTGGAACCGGTGGTGGTGAACCCGCTCACCGATTCGAAGACGGCGTCGACCACGGGCAGGCCGTAGAGCAGGAAGGGCAGCGACCCGACGATGAACACAAGCAGCCACGCTATGCCGACGAGGAGCAGTCCGTTCACGGCGCGGAACGAGGTGCTGGCCCCGAACAGGAGGTAGCACACCGTTCCGATGATCAGCAGGGGCGGGACGAGCGGTGCGAAATACATCGAGTCCTCGCCGAGCAGGAGCGCGCAGACCGTGGGGATGGCGAGGGCGAGGCCCAGGGCGAACATCACGAACCCCAGCATCTTCGCGGTGGTGCTGCGCCAGCGGGGGCGCACGGGGTTCTTGATCTTCACGTTCAGGCCCATACTGATCACTCGGACAGGTTCTTCCCGAACACTTTGAAGAGCTCGCTCTCCTTGGTGACGTTAGTGAACACGATGACCTCGTCGCCCTCCTGGAACCTGATGTCCAGGCGCGGGAAGCTAAGCTGCCCCCCCCTCCTGAGGGCGACGATGCGTATGCCCGGGGGCATCCTGATGTCGCCGTTGCGGACGTCCAGGAGCTTGGAGCCGCTGCTCACCGTGTGCTTGAAGAACAGCTCGTTATGGTTCTTGAGGCGGATGATCGCCATCTCATCGGACACGGTGCACTTCGTGATCTCGTTGGAAACGATCTTGTGGTAACCGATGATGGATTCCAGGCCGGTGAAGGTGAAGATGTCCTGGTATTCCTTCTTGAAATACCTGGACACGATCTTCCTGGCGTTGAACTTCTGCGCCGACATGCACATCAGGAGGTTGGTATCGTCCTGGTGTGAGGTGGAGATGGTGCAGTCGGATTTGAACACGTTCTCCTGCGTCTGGACCTCCGGCTCGGTGTAGTCGGCGTTGACTATGCTGACCCCGTTCAGGTTCTTGGAGAGCTCCACGCACTTCTCGTGGTTCTTCTCGAGGATCTTAACGTATCTCCTGACGGGATCTTCGACCAGCAGCCTGGCGAGGATCATGCCCAGCACGGAGCCGCCCAGGATGGTGAACTCCCTGGTCTCCTCCTCTATGCCCACGATGGCGTTGAACGCCTCGAGTCCGTCCGGGGTCCCGATGACACACACCCTGTCCCCCGGGTGCACCTCCAGCGAATCGACCTCAAGGATCAAGGAGTCGTCGCGGTATACGCCGAAAATGGAGAATCCGGCGGAGGAGTCGATGTCCATGACTATCTTCCCGACGATGTCGTGCCATTTCTCGACGGCGAAGATGGCGATGCAGAGGCCGAGGCTCTCGATCTCCTCGAAGTCCACGGCGTTCTCGAGCGTGGCCAGGCGGTACATCTTCTTGGCCGTGATGACCTCGGGCGAGATCAGGACGTCGACGCCCGCGGATTTCTCGATCATGTAATCGGGGTTGTTGATGGACGCGATGGTCCTGATCTCCGGCGACAGGCTCTTGGCGTACATGCAGATGAAGAGGTTGGATGCATCGTCGTCGAGGGTGGAGATGATGATCTCGGCCCCGTGCTCCTCGAGAGCGTACTCTAGGTTCTTGGGGTTGGTCCCGTCCTCGTGCAGAACGGACACGTTGAGCCTGGACTTCACCGACTCGGCGGTCTGGTCGTCCTTCTCTATGACCAGGACGTCGTGGATGTCGCAAATTGTCTCGGCAGCAATGTAACCGACGTTTCCGCCGCCGACGATGATGACCTTCATCGCCGTCCCGACGGTTCCCGTGCCATATATAATTTAGGGGATTCGGCGGCCGCACCAGCATCCCCGGCGGACCGCTGGGCCCCGAGGGCGCTCTGCAGGGCCGGCTCCTTCCCCATCGAGGGGGCCCGATCAACATAGCCAGACGTGTAAAAAATCGAGTGTTGCATCCACATCCGCTGACAGATGGCCCGTGGTGATGCTTTATCTATTGCGTGCGCGTTACGCTCGACCATGTGGAAGCAAGTCAGCGAGGATTTCTGGGCGAAGAATCGCGAATCCAAGGTAGACTCAGTCAACGATACCGTCAGGGACATCATCGAGATGGTCCGCACCAAGGGCGACGCCGCCCTCATCGAGCTGGCGGAGAAGTTCGACAAGCAGAAGCTCAAGAGCATCGAGGTCACACGCGAGGAGATAGAGGAGGCCTACGAGGAGGTGCCGCCCCAGCTCGTCGAGGAGCTCGAGAACGCGGCCTACAACATAGAGCGCTTCCACCAGATGCAGAAGCCGGCAGGAATGTGGCTGTCCGAGGTCGAGCCAGGCATAACCCTGGGCGTGAAGACCACCCCCCTGGAGAGGGTCGGATGCTACGCCCCGGGCGGCCGCGCGTTCTATCCCAGCACCGTCCTCATGACAGTCATCCCCGCCAGGGTCGCCGGAGTGGACGAGATCGTCCTGTTCACCCCCGCCCCCATCAGCCCCATAGCGCTGGTCGCGGCGGACATCGCGGGCGTCGACGAGATCTATAAGAGCGGAGGCGCCCAGGCCATCGCGGCCATGGCCCTCGGGACGGAGAGCGTCGAGCCCGTCCAGAAGATCGTCGGGCCCGGCAACGTCTTCGTCACCGCCGCCAAGATGATGCTCCGCAACAAGGTCGAGATCGACTTCCCGGCCGGCCCCAGCGAGGTCGCCGTGCTGGCGGACTCCTCCGCCAACCCCATGCTCGTGGCCAACGAGCTGGTTGCCCAGGCCGAGCACGACCCGTCCTCCGCATGCATCCTGGTCACCGACGACCCCTCGCTCCCGGACAAGGTCTGGCCCTTCATGGAGAAGGAGATAGCCAGCACCCCCAGGAGGGAGATCATCGAGAAGGCCATGGACAACTCCGGCTACATCGTGGCCGACAGCCTCGACCTCGCCATCGAGATCATGAACGGCATCGCCCCCGAGCACCTGTCCATCCAGGTCCGCGACCCGCTGGACGTCCTGGGCAAGGTCAGGAACGCCGGCTCCATATTCGTCGGGCCGTACACCCCGGTCGCCGCCGGCGACTACGCTTCCGGCACCAACCACGTGCTCCCCACCGCGGGCCACGCCTCCACGGCCTCCGGCCTCAACGTGGCGCACTTCATGAAGACCTCCACCGTCCAGATGCTGACCCGCGAGGGCCTGGCGTCCATCGCCCCCACCATCGAGACCATCGCCGAAGCCGAGGGGCTGTACGCCCACCGCGATTCAGTCAGGGTCAGGAGAGAGGACGATGGCGAGGAGTAAGAAGGCCGCAGCCGACGAGCCCGTGGACCTCTACGACGAGAAGTACTACATCAACAGGGAGATCTCCTGGCTGGGGTTCAACCGCAGGTGCCTGGACCAGGCGTTCGAGAAATCCAACCCCCTGCTGGAGCGCGTCAAGTTCCTGGCCATATGCCATTCGAACATGGACGAGTTCTTCATGATCCGCGTCCCCGGCATCATGAAGAAGAACCCGATCCCCGGCCCGGACTACGCCGGCGTGGACTACAACAGCCTCATGGAGGAGGTCACCGAGGAGGTAAGGGACCTCATCGCCCAGTACGAGCTGTGCTGGATGTCCCTCAGGGCCGAGCTCTCGGACAAGGGGATACGCATCATGCGCGTATCCGAGCTCAACCCGGACCAGAGCGCATGGGTGGCCGAGTTCTACAGGGAGAGGGTGCACGCGCTGCTCACCCCTCTGGCGCTCGACGTGTCCCACCCGTTCCCGTTCATCTCCAACAACGTCCTCAACATCGCCGTCAAGCTCCAGAGCAGGGACGACGACGGCAACATGTACGCCAGGGTCAAGGTGCCCACGGGCGTGCTCCCGAGGTTCGTCAAGGTCCCCACCCAGTCCAAGAGGGAGGAGGCCTACGTCTTCATCGAGGACATCATCGAGAACCACATCTCGTCGCTGTTCCCCGGCCTGTCGGTCGAGGGCGCGTACACCTTCAGGGTCACCCGCAACGCGGACGTCAAGGTGACGATAGACGAGGCGTGCGACTTCATGACCGCCGTGGAGGAGTCCCTGGACGACAGGGACATCGGCTTCCCGGTCAGGATGGTCGTCGAGGCCGAGATGCCCGACGACATGGTCAAGGTGTTCGGCAGGAACCTGGGGCTGTCCCCCCTGCAGATCCACCGCGCCCAGGAGATCCTCACGGAGGACCTCTGGCAGATAGTCGGCCTCAACCACCCCAAGCTCAAGGACAAGCCCTTCGAGCCCTACACCCCGCCGGAGCTGGCCGAGGGCATGGACATCTTCGAGGCCATCAGGTCAAGGGACTGGATACTCTACCATCCCTACGAGACCTTCGGCACCATCGTCAGGTTCGTGAACCAGGCAGCCGACGACCCGAACGTCCAGTCCATCAAGATATGCCTCTACAGGATAGGCAAGGACCCGTCCATCGTCAAGGCGCTCATGCGCGCCAAGGAGAACGGCAAGAACGTCTCCGTGCTCATGGAGCTCAGGGCGAAGTTCGACGAGTCGAACAACATCCTCTGGGCCAGGGAGATGGAGAAGATCGGCGTGCACGTGGTCTTCGGCCCCGTGGACCTCAAGGTGCACTCCAAGCTCCTGCAGGTCGTCCGCCTGGAGGGCAACAGGCTGGTCAGGTACACCCACATGAGCTCCGGGAACTACAACCCCTCGACCGCGAAGCAGTACGGGGACATCTCGTTCCTCACCGCCGACCAGGAGATGGGGGAGGACGTGGGCGAGCTCTTCAACGCCCTCACCGGGTTCTTCGGCCCCAGGATGTACAAGCACCTGCTGGTCGCCCCGCTGACCCTCAAGACCGCCATCATCGAGAAGATCGAGAGGGAGATCGCCGTCTGCAAGGAGACCGGCTCAGGGTACATCGCCCTCAAGGCGAACGGGCTGATCGATTCGGACATCATCGCATCGCTCTACAAGGCATCGAACGCCGGCGTCAGGGTCGACCTGAACATCAGGGGGCTATGCTGCCTCAGGCCCGGGATCCCCGGGGTCTCCGAGAACATCAGGGTCACCAGCATCGTGGACAGGTTCCTCGAGCATGCCAGGATTTACTACTTCGAGAACGGCGGCTCGCCGGAGATGTACATGGGGTCGTCGGACATGATGCCCAGGAACCTCCTGGCCAGGGTCGAGACCCTGTTCCCTGTGAGGGACCCTGACATGATGATGGCCATCAGGGAGTATATACTCAAGACGCACCTGGCCGACAACGTCAAGGCCAGGGTGCTGCAGCCGGACGGCAGCTACATCCCCGTGAAGAGGGCCAGGGGCGAGGAGAAGCTCCGCTCCCAGAAGTGGTTCCTGGAGAACAAGGGGATCTGGCATGGGCGCCAGCGAGACCGTCGGCTTCATCGACGTGGGCACGAACTCCATACACGTGCTCGTGGTGAGGTTCTACCGCGGGTCCGCGGGCTCCCCGGTCTTCGAGGACAAGGAGGCCGTCAGGCTCGGCAAGAGCCTGTACTCAACCGGCAGGATAGACGATTCCACCATAATGAAGAGCGCGATGGTTGTCTCCAGGTTCGTCAGCGTGGCCAGGAGCCTCGGGGCGGAGACGATCGTCGCGTACGCCACATGTGCCGCGAGGGAGGCATCCAATTCCGATGTGCTCATGAACGTCCTCCACAGGCACGCCGACGTGCAGGTGATATCCGGGCCGGAGGAGGCCAGGCTGATCGCCCTGGGCGTCTTCGGGCCAGAGGGGCCGGCCGAGAGGTCGGCGGTCATGGACATAGGCGGCGGGAGCACCGAGGTGGTCCTCGCCGAGGGCAAGGACACGTACTTCAGGGACAGCCTCGCCATGGGCACGGTGCGCTACGCCTACGGCCTCGGGGTGGACTGCACGAAGAAGGTGTCCGACAAGGACTACAGGAACATCTGCAGGAGTGTCGAGGCATCGTCGTACCATGCCGTCAAGACCCTGAGGGCGCTGGGATTCGCCAGGTTCGTCGGCTCCTCCGGTACGATGATCAACCTGGCCGAGATGTGCGCCGCCCGCAGGGGCGACGGGGACGCATCGTACATGACGCTCGACGAGCTGACCGAGCTCATGAAGAGGCTCAGGGCCCTCGACGCCGAGGCGAGGCTCGAGGTCCCGGGTATGGGCAAGAACCGCTCGGACATCATAATCCCCGGGGGAGCTATCGCCGAGACCATGATGAGGCTCCTGGGGACGGACAGGATCGAGATCTCCAGGCAGGGGCTAAAACAGGGCATGCAGACGGATTACGTCATGAGGAAGGGCATCCAGTGGATGGGCGCCCGCGAGTCCTCCGTCATCGCGCTGGCCGAGCGCTGCCGCTACGACCGTCTCCATGCCGAGAACGTCAGGGACAAGGCCCTCAGCATCTACGACCAGATGGCCGCCCTGGGGATCATCGAGCCCAGGGACGACATGCGCGACCTCCTGGGATACGCCTGCGTGCTGCACGACATAGGCGAGTTCGTGAGCTACGAGAACCACCACGTCATCTCGCAGTCCATCATCGAATGGACCAACATGCCGGGATTCACTTTGACCGAGACCCGGATTATGGGCCTCATGGTGCGGCTGCACCACAAGAAGCTCCCCTCCGCCAAGGACTCGGTGTACTCCAAGGTCCCGAAGGAGGACCTGAGGGACGTGATAAGATGCGCCGAGATGCTCAGGGTCGCGGACGTCCTGGACGGCCACAGGACCTCGGCCGTCTCCAGGGTGGAGCTGGAGGCCGGGGAGAAGGACATCTCGGTGAGGATCTGGAGCGATACGGACCCCGGAATGGAGATCTGGCGCCTGGAGAAGCACAAATCGGATTTCAAGAGGGTCTTCGGCCTGGGCCTAAAGGCCGAATGGGTCCATGACAGCTACGGCCTGGCCAAGGGGGACCTGCGATGATGGACCTCCTCCCAGATTCCGTTGTGTTCGGGCGCGGATGCGCATCCGGCGTGGCATCCGCGGTCCCCGGCCGGAGGCCTTTGCTGGTTTGCAGCTCAGGGAGCGGCACCAGGGCCGCGAGGGAGGCCGTCGCGGCAGCCCTCGACGCGGCAGGGATCGATTATGTGAGGTTCGACGGGGCGGGCAGCAACCCGAAGCTCGCCTCCATAGACGAGGGCGCCGCCGCGGCGGTGTCGGCGGGATGCGACTGCGTGGTCGCTGTGGGCGGGGGCAGCCAGCTGGATGCGGGCAAGGCCATGGCCCTGGTCGCGGCCTCCGGAGGATCCATCAGGGACTACACCGGCGGGAGGGCATCCTCCCCGGACGTGAAGGCACTCCCGGTCGTCGCCGTGGCGACCACATGCGGCACTGGGAGCGAGGTCAACGGCATATGCGTTCTGACCGACGAGGTCACCCACGACAAGGCCGGTGTCACCAGCCCATCGGTAGTGCCTGTCAGGGCCTTCGTCGACCCCGGGCTGATGGAGACCATGCCCCCGAGGGTCCTGGCCTCAGTGACCTACGACACCCTCTGCCACCTGGTGGAGTCATTCATGAGCTCGGCCTCCACGCCGCGGACGGACGAGATATGCAGGAGGGGCCTCGAATGCCTGTCAGAAGCGTTGATCCCCGCTAACCGCGGGGACCCTGACTCGCTGTCCAGGGTCGCCATGGCGTCCACCGCCGTGGGTGTCGCCATCTACATAGCTGGCACCACCGCGGGCCATGCCATCGAGCATCCCCTCTCGGGCCTGAGGGACATACCCCACGGGGAGGGCCTCGCGGCCGTCTCCCCGGCCATTTACCGCATCGGTCACCCGGAAGTGTTCCGCGAGGCCGCCGCGCTGCTCGGGATGCCCGGCGAGGGCCTGGACTCCGCCATGCTGTCGATATCCCGCGAGCTGGGCCTGGACAGGCCGCTGTCCGACCTAGGCTTCGGCCGCGACGACATCCCCTGGCTCACGGGCTCCGCCATCAGGAACAGGGGGTCCAAGCTGTCCCGCCACCCTGTGGATCTCTCCGAGGCCGACATCCGCCGCGTATACGAGGAATCCCTGCGACGCGCGCGCCTTTCGGGCAACTTTTTATAATATGGCGCTATTAGTTGGAACAGCACGACGAGGAGTCGAGCACTTTTCTCACTCACTAGGGAGATTCACATGACCGAGGATGCGCTTAAAACCGGAACAACGACGATTGGCATGAAGATCAAGGACGGGGTCATCCTGGCCTCCGACCAGAGGGCCACGATGGGCAACCTCATCGCCCACAGCCACGTCCAGAAGGTCTACAAGCTGTCCGACAACATCGGCATGACCATCGCGGGGGTCGTCGGAGACGCTCAGCTCATGGTCCGCTACATGCAGAGCGAGATCTCGATCTACCAGATGAAGAAGGGCTCACCCATGTCCGTCTCCGCGGCTGCCACGTACATCGGCGGCGTCATGCGCAACGGCTTCTACCTCGGGCTGATCGTCGGCGGGTACGACAAGACCGGCGGCCACGTCTTCAGCATCGACGGCGCCGGAGGATACATCGAGGACAACTACACCTCCGTCGGATCCGGCTCCCTCTTCGCCCTGGGCGCCCTCGAGGCCGCCTACAAGCCCGAGATGGGCAAGGACGAGGCGATTGATGTCGCCATCACCGCCCTCAACTCCGCCAGGAAGAGGGACAACTGCACCGGCGACGGTTTCCTCGTGTCCTACATCGGCCCCGACGGCTACGAGTCCATCGACCTCGACGAGATCAAGGACCGCTGCGAGAGGCTGGGAATCAACTTCCCCAACTGAGAATCCATCGAAACCCTTTCCCAAACCCATTTTTCTACTGACAATGAACAATCCCGGACTGGATACAGATGAACGTAGACAAGCTGTTCGAATCCCTAACGGAAGAGGTCACCAGGCGCGTGCCCAAGGACATGAAGATCACCTCGATCAAATTCGAGGGGCCCCTTGTGGTGGTCTACACCAGCGATTACGACAAGTTCTCCGAGAACGACTCGGTTGCCCGCATGCTCGCGCAGAGCATACACCGCAGGGTGGACATCAGACCCGACCCCGCCGGCCTCGAGGACGCCGCCAAGGTCGAGGAGAGGATCAGGGCAATGATACCCGAGGCCGCCGAGATCTACGACATCAACTTCATCGACGAGACCGGGGAGGCCATCATAGAGGCCGTCAACCCCAACGAGGTCGTCGGGAAGGAGGGACAGCTGCTGGCCGACCTCAGGAAGGAGTCCGGCTGGAACGTCAAGGTCATCCGCGCACCGCCCATCCAGTCCAAGACGGTGTCCGATGTCAGGGGATACCTCAGGGCGAACCACGAGGAGAGGCAGGAGATGCTCACCTACGTCGCCAGGAGGATCGCCAGGCCCAAGCTGGAGGGGGAGCAGTGGGTGAGGGTGACCGCCATGGGCGGTTTCAGGCAGGTCGGCAGGTCCGCCTCGCTCCTGACCACCAGGGAGAGCAAGATCCTCATCGACTGCGGTCTGGACCCCGGCTCTGACGCCACGCCCTACTTCGCGATCCCCGAGGTGCAGCCCCTGACGGACATCGACGCCGTCGTCATCACCCACGCCCACCTCGACCACTGCGGGACGCTCCCCGCCCTCTTCAAGTACGGTTACAAGGGCCCCGTCTACTGCACGCCCCCCACCAGGGACCTCATGGCGCTACTGCAGCTGGACAACATCAAGCTCGGCTTCGGGGAGAACAAGAAGACCCCCTACGAGGCGCAGCACGTCAGGCAGGAGATCCTGCACACGATCCCGCTCAGGTACAACGAGACGACGGACATCGCGCCCGACGTCAGGCTCACGTTCCACAATGCCGGCCACATCCTCGGCTCGGCCATCGCCCACTTCCACATCGGCGAGGGGCTGCACAACGTCGCATTCTCCGGCGATACGAAGTTCGAGAAGACCTGGCTGTTCAACCCTGCCACCAACAGGTTCCCCAGGCTGGAGACCCTCGTCCTGGAGTCCACCTACGGCGGGAGCAAGGACATCCAGCCCTCCCGCGCCGACGCGTCGGAGGAGATGGGGAGCCTGCTCCAGAGCGCAACCGAGCACGGCGGCAAGGTCCTGATCCCCGTCTTCGCCGTGGGCAGGTCCCAGGAGGTCATGCTCGTCATCGAGGAGCTCATGAGGACCAAGAGGATCCCCCAGTGCCCCGTCTACCTCGACGGCATGATCTGGGAGGCCACCGCTATCCACACGGCATACCCCGAGTACCTCAACAGCCAGCTGAGGACCCAGATCTTCCAGCAGAACGAGAACCCGTTCCTGTCCCCAATCTTCAAGAGGGTGGAGACCGCGGCGATGAGGGAGGAGATCTGCCACTCGCCCGACCCGTGCATCGTGCTCGCGACCAGCGGTATGATGTCCGGAGGGCCGGTCATGGAGTACTTCCGCGAGTGGGCCGACGACCCCAACAACTGGCTGCTCTTCGTGGGTTACCAGAGCGAGGGCAGCATTGGGAGGTCCATCCAGAGGGGCAGGTCCGAGATCAGCATGAACATGCGCGGCCAGACGATCAACCTCAACATCAGGATGCAGAGGCAGACCGTGGACGGATTCTCCGGTCACTCGGACCGCAAGCAGCTCATGCGCTACATCAGCTCCCTGGAGCCCAAGCCCGACAGGATCATCATAGGGCACGGGGAGGACCGCAAGTGCACCGACCTGGCGTCCTCCATCTACAAGAAGTACGGGATCGAGACCAAGGCCCCGCAGAACCTGGAGACCATCAGGCTGAGGTGACGGTCACTTCGGCAATCATCCCGTCGACGGCCATGTCGTCGTCGGGCTTGCGGTACTGCACCTCGAAGACGTACTCCCCGGGCTGGTCCGCGTGGATCATGAAAAGCTGCTTCCCGGTGCCGTCCTCGGACTCCCTGAACTCCTCGGAGACGGTGAGCCCGTCCGAGCTCATGACCATCCAGGAGTACCCGGTTGCAGGGTTCGAGTCCAATTCGAATACGAAGGTCTGTCCGACCGTCAATGCGACCTGTTTCATCTCGGTTGCCTTTTTCAGAACAGTGAATAAAATGGAAGGATAAAAGCCTCCCGTCAGAACGGGAGGCGGTTTGATCACCAGTTGGTGGCCCTGACCTCGAAGAAGGACTGGGCGTGCTTGCAGACGGGGCAGACCTTGGGGGCCTCCTCGGCGACGTGGATGTACCCGCAGTTGCGGCACTTCCACATGACGACCTTGTCCTTCTTGAAGACGATTCCGTCCTCGATGTTCTTCAGGAGCGCCCTGTACCTCTCCTCGTGCTCCTTCTCGATCTTGCCGACCATCTCGAAGAGCTTGGCGATCTCGACGAAGCCCTCCTCTTTGGCGGTCTTCGCGAATTCGACGTACATGACGGTGTTCTCGTAGTTCTCTCCCTCGGCTGCGTCCTTGAGGTTCTCGACGGTCTTGGGGACGACTCCGCCGTGGAGCTGCTTGAACCAGATCTTGGCATGCTCCTTCTCGTTCTCGGCGGTCTCCATGAAGATGTCTGCGATCTGCTCGTAGCCCTCTTTCTTGGCCTGGGAAGCGTAGTAGGTGTACTTGTTGCGGGCCTGAGACTCGCCGGCGAAGGCGGCCATCAGGTTCTGCTCTGTTTTGGATCCTTTCAGTTCCATAATCATGCCTCGGCTGGCCATGGGGTCGCGAGTATAATATGATTGACCCGTGGATTCATTGAGGCGTCAATGAACTCGCATCGGTGTAAACAGTGCACCTAAACTGTTGAGGCAATCCTCAAGCTGGAAGCCGTTCCCGGATGCGCCGATGGAACCCGTATATACGCGTACGGCATTGCCGCTGGCATGGGAATAGTGACTTCATTCGCGGGAGGGGTCGTGATGACCCTGATCCTGGCGCTCATAGTCCCCGCCATCTGCAGCGTCTACATCAACCCGTGGATTGTGGACATGGTCGGCGACAACACCTTCCTCATGCTGTCCTCCGAGATGCTGGCCAACCTGCTCATGTGGGCCGTGCTCATCGGATTCATGGTGCTTCTGGGGGGCACGATGGTGCTCAGGCTCTGCGGCGTCTTCGGCGTCATCGGGCTCATCTTCGCCTATTGGCTCCTCGGCGACGTCACTAAGGCGATCATCCCGATCATCATGCTCCTTATCTCCCTGGGCATCACGATGCTGCTGAAGCGTCGCAAGGAGAAGAAGAAGGGTGCCGAGCCGAAGAAGGAGAGCAGCCGATCGCTCCTCTTCCTTCCCCAAACCGCTTAGCTTTTCCTTCCCCTCGATGAATCTCCTGAGGACGGAGACCTTGAGGGGGTCGCTGTAGTTGTTCACGAAAGCGAACGAGAACATAAGGCTCAGCATCACCAGGGGGACCACGAAGCTGACGTAGTTCTCGATGATTGTGAGCAGGGAGTGGCCGTAATAGAGCGAGAGCCACAGCATGACCGCGAAGGCGCCCAGGGCGAAGAACGAGTACACGAGCTTCCTCTTGGCGCCGGTCCACAGGTAGAACGGCCTGGGGGCGTCGGATATGGCCTTCGCGCCGACGGTCCTGACGGAGAGCCAGATGACCACGAGGATCGGGACGAACATGGACAGCAGGATCATGATGGACACGAGCAGCTTGACGTCTATGGTCTCCAGGAAAAGCGGGTTGATGAAGAGGTACGACGAGAGGGTGATGCCCAGGAGTATGTTGGACCACGCCATGTCGATCATCAGCTTCAGGTCGAAGGTGTGGGTCTCTATCTCAGGCTCCAGGACGATATCCTTGACGTCTATGATGTCGGGCACCTGGAAGAACCTCTCGGCCCTGCCCCTGGTCCCCCTCATGGCGTTCTTCTGCATGGACAGGAACACCTTGGACAGGTCGGTCCTCAGGTAGCTGACCGTGACGGACAGGACCCCGTAGGACGTGAAGAGGGTGACCCAGAAGACGGCCACAATTGTGAAGATGTCCAGGATGGGGTTGTCCAGATGGATCCCGAGCGCGCCCAGGATCTTGTCCGCGGTCTCGATGTAGACGGAGACGCCGAAGGCTTGGCCGGCCATCCACTGCAACAGGGCCAGTATTATGGCGATCAATACGACCATGAGCTTCGGGAACGGCCCGGGCGTGGACAGCGGGAACAGGATCATGCCAAGCACGGTGAAGACGAACACGAACACCAGGCACAGGTCCATGATCATGTAGCCGAGGGAGTAGTCGCCGTTGATGATGAGGATGGCCACCCACGCGATGACGCTCAGCGCGACGATGTAGGGGAAGAACCTCAGGATGCGGACCTCGCTCTCCAGGTTCATCCTGCGGATGCGCTCCTCCTCGTCAGGGTGGAACCTGGAGACTATGCCGTCGACTGTCGCATTAGCCGACTCGATGCGGTTGCTTAGGTCTATACGGCGCCCTTTCGACATCCGAATCGGAAAGAGTCGATTCGGCTTATATACCCTATCGTCCAGCAGCGCGCGGGCCAGCGTCCGAACACCTTATAATATCCGGCGGTCCTACCCGGAACCATGGCGGAGAAGGCCGGTCTGAAGAACCGCGGGTATTCGCGCGAAGATGTCGAGGACCGCCGCGAGGCGGCGGAGAAGTTCACCGGGGCGTCCCTGGACATGGTTTCCAGGTACGCCATCGACCCCGAGGGGGCCTCCAAGAACATCGAGAACATGATCGGCACCGTCCAGATCCCTCTGGGATACGCCGGGCCCGTCAGGATAAGGGGTTCCTACGCGGACGGCGAATACCTCGTCCCGCTGGCCACCACCGAGGGCGCCCTCGTCGCGTCCATCTCCCGCGGCATGTCCGTGATCAACGCCGGCGGCGGTGCGAGGACCGCCGTGTACGGCGATTACATGACCCGCGCACCCGTGCTCAGGGTCGAGGGGATAGAGCACTCCGAGAAGGTGTGCCAGTGGATCGATTCCCACCCCGACGAGATTCAGGCGGCCGTGGCGTCCACCACCAGCCACGGGAAACTCCACCGCATAGACAAGTACCCCAACGGCAGGAGCCTGCACCTGAGGTTCCTCTTCGAGACCGGCGACGCCATGGGCATGAACATGGCCACCATCGCCTCCGAGGCCGTATGCAGGCTGCTGGAGAAGGAGACCGGGGCTGTGATGGTCTCGGTGTCCGGGAACATGTGCTCCGACAAGAAGCCCGCAGCCATGAACATGATCAATGGCAGGGGCAAGACCGCGGTCGCCGAGGCGAGGATACCCAAGGACATCGTCGAGGGGAAGCTCCACGCCACCGCATCCGCGATCGTCGAGACCAACTACAGGAAGAACCTGGTCGGATCGAGCATGGCCGGCACGCTGGGCGCCAACGCCCATGCCGCCAACATGGTCGCGGCCGTCTACATAGCCACCGGGCAGGACCCCGCACAGGTCGTCGGAGGCAGCATGGCCATGACAACATGCGAGGACCTCGACGGCGACCTGTACATATGCGTCCGCATGCCCACGGTGGAGGTCGGGACCGTCGGCGGGGGCACCCGCCTGCCCTGCCAGAGGGAGGCTCTGGCCATGATAGACTGCCTCGGCGAGGGTAAGGCCCGCAAGCTGGCGGAGATCGTCTGCGCCACGGTGCTCGCCGGGGAGCTCTCCACTCTCGCCGCCCAGGCCGCAGGCCAGCTCGGCTCCGCGCACGCGGCGCTCGGGCGCTGATATTATCCTTATATAAGGGGTCGGGAATCTCCGACAGCATGCCTGTCATAAACTTCAAGTACAGCGACCTCCGCACGATGCTAGGGGACGTCCCGCAGGAGACGCTTGTAGAGCGCATCCCGATGATCGGCGCCGATATGGGCGACACCGAGGAGGGCACCGACGAGATGTCCGTGGAATTCTTCCCGGACCGCCCCGACCTCTACAGCGTCGAGGGCGTCGCCAGGGGCATGAGGGCCTTTTTGGACATCGAGCCCGGCATGAAGACCTACGATGTCGGCTCCTACGACGCCGACGTGTACATCGACGGGTCCGTCAAGGACGTCCGCCCGTACTTCCTGTGCGGCGTGGTCCTGGGAGTTGACATCGACGACAACATGCTCAGGTCCATCATGGAGATGCAGGAGAAGCTCCACATCACGATAGGCAGGAAGAGGAGCAAGCTCGCGATAGGCATCCACGACCTTGACAAGGTCACCCCCCCGTTCACGTACAAGGCCGTGGACCCCCGCTCCATCAGATTCGTCCCCCTCGCCAAGACCGAGGAGATGGATATGGAGGAGATCCTCGCCAAGCACGAGAAGGGCCGCGACTACGCCCATCTGCTCGAGGGGTTCGACAGATACCCTATCATCCTCGACGCCAACGGCGAGGTCCTCTCGTTCCCCCCGATCATCAACGGGGCGCTGACCACGGTCACCACCTCCACCAAGAACCTGTTCATCGACGTCACCGGCTACGACAGGAAGGCCGTGAAGGGCGCCCTGGACATCGTAGCCACCTCCCTGGCGGAGCGCGGCGGGAGGATCATGACCGTCAAGATGCACGACGGCCCCATCAACTTCACATCCCCGGACCTCTCCCCCACCGAGATCTCCATCTCCTCGAAGGAGTGCGACAGGTTCCTCGGCATCAGCCTCGGGCCCCAGGGCGCCGTCGACTGCCTCAGGAGGATGGGCATGGACGCCACCGCGAACGGCGACACCATCCGCGTCAGGTACCCCTGCACCAGGCTCGACATCATGCACAAGGTGGACATCTTCGAGGACGTCGCCACCGGCTACGGCTTCGACCGCTTCGGAGGTCCCTACAAGCTGGAGCAGACCGCGGGAGGCCTGGACCAGATCACCACGTTCAGCGACGGAATCAGGGACGTCCTCCTGGGCCTCGGGTTCACGGAGGTCACCACCCTCACGCTCAGCAACCAGAGGGACGAGTTCGAGCTCTCCGGGCTCCCGGAGGTCGACACCGTCCGCGTCCTCAACCCGATCACCGAGGACCACACCTGCCTCCGCGCCTACCTCATGCCCAGCCTCGTGCGCATCCTCAGGCACAACAAGCACAGGGGACTTCCCCAGAGGATCTTCGAGGTCGGCAACGTCATCAGGGACACCAAGGTCGTCCCCCACCTGTGCGCCATGGAGACCGCCGCGGCTACATCCTTCACCTCGATCAAATCCATCACCGAATCCGTGCTCAGGGAGCTCGGGGTCGATTACACGCTGGAGGCCTGCGACCTCCCGACCTTCGTGGCCGGCAGGGGCGCCTACGTGGTCTCCGGCGGCAGGAGGATCGGCATATTCGGCGAGGTCGCGCCATCGGTCGTAGTGGGATACGAGATCACCCACCCCATCATATTCATGGAGCTGGACCTCGCGACCATCCTGTCCGAGCGCAAGGACACGCTTTTCCGAGGAGATATCATGGACAAAGGAGAGAAGTTCCCGGCATTCGTCCTCCAGGACGAGAACGGAGAGGAGTTCGACAGCAAGCAGCTCGAGGGCATCAGGTACGTCATCTACTTCTACCCGAAGGACAACACCGCCGGCTGCACCACGGAGGCCAAGGACTTCACCGACGCCTTCCCCAACTTCATGATGCGCAACATCCCGGTCATCGGGGTCAGCAAGGATTCCGTGAAATCCCATAGGAACTTCGCTGACAAGCACCAGCTGAAGGTCAAGCTGCTCAGCGATCCCGAGCACACACTAATGGAGCAGGTCGGAGCCTGGGGCACCAAGGTGTCCTACGGCAAGGAGGCTGTCGGCACCATCAGGTCCACGTTCATCATCGGAAAGGACGGCACCGTGGAGTACGCCTGGCGCAACGTCAAGGTCGCCGGCCACGTCCAGAAGGTCCTGGACATGGCGGTCAAGCTCGCGAAGTCCCGATCGCTCGAGCAGCTTCCTCAGGACCTGCTTGGCATCGCATATCAGGCTGAGGTCCGCATAGCCGTGGATGGGGGCGTCCCTGTCCGTGTTCACGGCTATGATCCTCTTAGAGTTCCTGCATCCGGCCATATGCTGCACGCTGCCGGATACGCCCATGGCGATGTACAGGTCCGGGGCTACGGTGCGACCGGACAGTCCGACTTGGCGCGTCCTCGGCATGAGGCCCCTGTCGGCGAGGGCCCTGGAGCAGGACACCTGGGCGCCCATCCTCTCGGCCACCTCGTAGGCCATCTCCACGGTCTCGGCATCGCGGATGCCCCCGCCGAGGGATATCAGGACCCTGGCTTCTGAGATGTCGATATCAACGGCCTCCGGGACGTCATCGCTAACGATGTCCTTGACCGGGCCCTTCGAGTACTGCCAGTAGATCGCGGTGCCGGTGCGCTCGACGGGCTTCCCGAGCGGGAGCGCGCCCGGCCTGACGGTGGCCATCTGCGGGAACTTGGTGCATTCTATCTCGGCCATGAGGTTCCCGCTGAACGCGGGGCGGGTCATGACCATCCTCCTGCCGTCGAACTCGATCTGGGTGCAGTCCGCGGTCAGGCCGGTCTCTAGGGCCGCTGCGAGGCGCGGCGCGACCTCCCTTCCGCGGTCGGTGGCGGCGATCAGTATCGATGCCGGGACGACGCGCTCGGAGATCTCTGCGAGGCACTCGGAATAGGCCTCGGGGTCGTACCTCTCCGTGCCTTCGCCGCGGACATGATAGATTGTGTTGGCCCCATGGCCGAAGAGAGCGGGGTAGCAGGATTTGAGCACAGGGCCGCCGAACACAACGGCGAATACGCGCCCCTCACCTTTCTCCGAAGCGTATGATACCATCTCGAGCGACGACCTGCATATCTCGCCGTCCTTCACCTCGGCCCAGACGAGCGTCCCGTCGGCGGTGGACTGGTTGAGGTCGTACCTCTTGAGCATGCCGGGCGGCAGCCTGTCGGGATCCGGCTCCCCTCCGCCGCATGTGGAGCAGGAACCTCCGGAGCAGCCGCTCATCTCGATCCCTCCATCTCCTGCCTGAGCAGGTCGGCGGCGGTGGCCGGGTTGTTGATCATGACCATCCTGTTCTTCCTCTCGGGGGCGTTGGGCTGGGTCCTTACGATCCTCGTCGGGGAGCCCTTGGCCCCAACGGAGTACAGCCCGAGGCCGAGCTTCACGCGGTCTACCTCGACGATCTCCTTCCGCTGGGCATCCAGATGGCCCTGGAGGGTCGGGATGGCCCCTCTGAGGTCGATGCCCCCGAAGGAGACTACGGAACCGAGGGGCACCTTGGCTGTGCGCGTGAGGCCGTCGTACGATTGCACCGCTACGAACCCCTCTCCTTCCCTCCTGACGGAATCCACATATGCGAACTGCTGGACGTCCAGGAGCCTCGCGGTCTGGAACGGCACCTGGCCGGTCCCCCCGTCTATGGTCTGCCTCCCGAATATGACCAGGGCAGCATCGCAGCCGTAGCGGGAGAGGAACGCCTCCAAGGCCCTGGACGTGGCCCATGTGTCGGACCCGGCGAGGGCCCTGTCGGAGATCAGGTATGCAGCGTCGGCCCCGATCTCCAGGCACCTCCTGAGAGTCGTGGAAGCCTGGGGAGGGCCCATGGTGAACACCTCCACCGTATCGCCCTCGGTGCGGAGGGACAGGGCGCTCAGCAGGGCGGACTCGCAGTACGGGTCGAGCATCCCGGCAGAGCCGCTCCTGACAAGATTGCCGTCCGCATCTATCGACATCCTGCCGGTGTCGGGGACCTGCTTGACCGCGACGAGGAACCTCATCTCGCACCCCCGATGATGTTGCCGGGGCATAGGATCATGTTGGGGTCCAGAACGGACTTGACCTTCCTGAGCTCCTCCGCGGCCCGGTCGCCGTAGAGCATCGTGATGTAGTGGGTCTTGATCTTCCCGATCCCGTGCTCCGCGCTCGGGGACCCGCCGAGCTCGACGGCCTTGGCGGCGAACTCGTCGTAGAGCCTCTTGGACTTCTCGAAGTCCTCCACGGACTTCAGGATGATCTCCACATGCGGGTGGTTGTCCCCGATGTGGCCGAACATGACGTACTCCAGCCCCTCCTCCTCTAGCCTCCTCGCATAGAACGCCATCATCTCGTCGGCGGCTGCATCGGGGACGGACATGTCGGTGCCCATCTTGTGGATCGCCGGCATCTCTCCCTTGAGCGATGCCACGTACTCGAATATGGTGCGGGGTATGGAATGGCGCATCCTCCTGAGCCTTGCGGCGTCGGAAGGCTCCGAGGCGCACCAGACCTGAGACGGGGAGCAGCCGTGCTCCCCGAGGATAGCGATTATGCCGTCCAGGGGGGAATCGGCGGGGATGTCGAAGAACAGCGATGATCCGGCGCCCTCCGGGAAGGCGGGCAGGCCGAGGAACGCGGGGTCGCAGGCGGTGACCCTGCGCAGGAGCTCGAGGGACCTGCCGTCCATGTACTCCAGGAACTCGAGGAAGCCGCATCCCGCCTTGAGCCCCTTCGCTGCGGCCAGAGCCTCAGCGTCGCCGGGGAAGAAGGCTACGAGCGCCAGGTTGCGCTTGCGCGGGGCGAGGTATATCTCGGCTTCGCATATGACCCCGAATATGCCCTCGGACCCGATGAAGAGGTCTATGAGGTCCATGTTCTCGGAGATGAGCGGTCCGGCCGCGTTCTTGACGCCGGTCCTGGAATCGTAGGAGGGGACCATGAACGAGTAGAAGCTCCTGCCGGCGCAGAAGGACATCCTCCTGCCGTCTGCGTGAACGGCGCCCCTGTTGATCCAGGTATAACCGCCGTCCGCGAACATTATCTTGATCGCCCTCACCCAGTCCCTGGTTGGGCCGTAGCGGAAAGTCAATGGCCCGGATGCGTTGGTGGCGATGTTCCCGCCTATGGAGCTGCCGGTCTCGGTGGGGTCCACGGGATAGAAGTACGGCCCTGTGGCCCTGAACTCCGACAGCGCCCCATCCGAGAGCTCCGGGATGTCGTCCGTCAGCCCAGACAGCAGCTGGGCGTCGATCTCGTCGAGGGTCGTGCACGGCCTGACGCGTATGTAGAACCCCCTGTCGTCCTTCCCGACCCCGGTAATGCCGGTGAGGTTCGTGAGCTCGATGACGTCCCCTCCCTGGGGGACCGCGCCGCCGCACACGCCGGTGCGCATGGCGACGATGTTGGCCGGGAGCGAGCGGTTGTTCAAGTAGATCAGCGCCCCGCGGAGCTCGTTCTCGTCCAGAGGGACGATGCGGTTCTCCGCCCTCCCGCTCAGCTTGGACTCGTCCGAGAGCCCCGACATATCCGTTATCCTGTGCCTGAAGAACATATCGCTCATCCCAGATGCGCGGTATCATGGCCGCGATGACCGCCTGCTCGGTGAGGGTCTTGCGGTCCAGGAGGCCCTTGCTCAGTAGGCCGATGGCGCCCTTCCCCTTGCCGATGTTAGATTCGCCGTAGACCTCGCGCATGGCCTCGCCCACGGTCATCCCCTTCCTGACGAGGTCGGCCACTGCGTCGGGGTACCTGAATCCCGAGCCCTGGCCATGGGTAATCCCCCCGTCGCGGTCGATTATTGTGCAATGCTGGATGTCGTAGAGGCCGCCCTCCATCTCGAAGACGCCGGCCTCGATGCCGACAGCCATGTCATGGCCCGGGAGAGCCGCTCTGGCGCGGTTCTCGGACCCCTTGCGGACATCGGATTCGAACGGCTGTGGCGGAACTCCGGACGGGACGTCCAATGGGGTGATACGGACATCACCGTAGATCCTCGAGAATACGGACCTGACAGCCTCCACCTTGACCCTGTTGGCGGAACCCACTGCGACATCGAGGACGTCCTTCCTCCCGGATGTGCCGTAATCGCCGCGGAGGATTTCGGAAGCGGATATCTTCCCGGAATCGCCCATGAGGAGCGGGATGCAATCTATCTCCAGCGGCGGTATTCCCCTGGACATCCTGCCCTCGTTGATCAGCTCGGCATTGCCCCTGGTCTCCTCCGAGACCACGAGGACGTCGACCGAATCCATCTCTGGGGGACCGTAAAGATCGTCGATGACGTGGATGTCGTACTCGCCCATCCCGTCGAGCTCCCTCCTGAGGGCGGGCTCCCTGATGGAAAGCGGGACGTACTCCGCCCTGCCCTCGGCCGCCATGGCGTCGGACGTTATGCCGACGAGCACCCTGTCCCCGCGGGAGAACGCCTCGCGGAGCAGCGCCCTGTGGCCATCGTGGATGACGTTGAAGGTGCCTGCTACTGCGGCTACCCTCATATCCCGACTGCCACCACGAGGACGACCGTTACCACGACGATGGCCACCCATATGAGGACGAGCTTCTTCAGCTTGCCCTTGACCTCTTTGGCGGATTCGGCCTGGCAGCCTTCGCTGCAGAACCTTCCATCTCCGACGAACGCCTTCCCGCATCCGGCGCAGTGCCTGTGCTGGGGTATCTTCTCCGTGAACTCTGCCATATTATCGCTCCTCCGCTTCCCTGCGGTCCGCCTCGTTGTGCACGATGATCATGCAGTGGTCCGCATGCAGGCTCCTTGGCCCGATGTTGATCCTGTCCGGATCGTGCGAGACGAGGAGTTCCTCCTCCGCCTCGGTGAGGTCCTGGTTATCCCCCAGGACGAAGATTGGATTCTGCGGGAACTCGTATTCCCTGCAGTCTATGCCGTCCTCCTTGAGGTAGACGAAGCTCCCGAGGCCGGCAAGCTTGGATATGACGTCGGCGAAGGACATCCTGGTCACGTAGACCCCGGGGGAGGCCCTGACCTCCTGGTCCTTCCCGACCTGCTTCATGAGGGCGTTCCTGATCAGCGATGCCGTGCTCCTCTCGTCGGGGTTGAGGTACCTGAGCTCCTCTCCCCTGAATATCACCGTCTTGGGCGCATCCTCCCCGCCCTCCAGGACGAGGTATGCCTCGACGTCCTTCCTGAGGTTGTGGCTGAGGAAGAACGCGGAGTTGACGCAGCGGACGAGTATGTCCAGCCTGCCGGCGCCGCCGGCTATATCGTCGAGCTTGAAGTTGCCTGTGGTGTAGGCCCTGTGGCCGGTGATCACGAAGTAGCGCATCAGATCACTGGAGGTCCTGGAGGCTGTCCAGGTCGATTCCGCCCATCTGCTTGAGGAACTGCTTCCTCATCTTGCGGTTCTTGCCGATGGACGTCATCATCTTCTTGCTCTGGTTGTACTGCTTGAGCAGCTCCCTGACGTCGTGGGGGGTGACACCGGACCCGTCCGCGATCCTCTCGATGCGGCGGGACTTGATTATGCTGGGGTCCTCCTTCTCCTCGTTGGTCATGGAGTCCATGATGGTCCTGAAGACCTCGAGCCTCTTTTGGGAGGCCTCGAAATCGATCTTGTCCTCCATGTTGCTCATGCCGGGGATCATGCTCATGATCTTGTCCAGGGTGCCCATCTTGCCGACGGCGGCCATCTGGTAGTACATGTCGTTGAGCGTGAACTTGCCGCTCATTATGGCGCGTCCGACGCGCTCGGCGGCCTCCTGGTCGTCGATCTCCTCGGATGCGAGCTGAACCAGGGATGAGAGGTCCCCCATTCCGAGGAGCCTCGAGATGAACTTCTTGGCGTCGAAGGGCTCCAGGTCGCGGATGTGCTCCCCGGTTCCCAGGAAGACGATCCTGGCGTTGGTCCTGGAGATGGCCGAGATCGCGCCTCCTCCCTTCGCCGTGCCGTCCATCTTGGTGAGGATGACGCCGGTGACCCCGACGGCCTCGTGGAAGGCCTGGGCCTGCGGTCCGGCCTGCTGACCGACCTGCGAGTCGAGCACGAGGATCCTCTCCTCGGGCTTGGTGACCGCGGCGATGTCCTTGATCTCCTGGATGAGGTCGTCCTCGAGCGCGTGGCGTCCGGAGGTATCGATGATGACGATCTTCTTGTCCTTGAAGTGCTCCATACCCCTCTTGGCGATACCAGCCGCGTCGGACTCCCCGGGCTCCCCGTAGACCTCGACGCCGACCTTATCGCCGAGCTGCTTCAGCTGGTCCAGGGCGGCGGGCCTGTAGACGTCGGCTCCGATCAGGCCGACCGAGAATCCCTTCTTCGAGAAGTACAGCGCCAGCTTGCCGGTGGTCGTGGTCTTACCCTGACCGTACAATCCGACCATCATGATGGTCTGGGGCTTGAGCTCCAGCCCCTCGCCGTTGTCGACGAGCCTGACGAGCTCCTGGTAGATGATCTGCGTGATGTGGTCCTTGAGGCTCCTGCCTGCGGCGGGGGGCTCGTTGGTGGCGCGGTCCTTGACCCTGTTGGTAAGATCCAGGACCAACTGGACGTTCACATCGGCTTCGAGCAGGGCGCGCTGGAGATCCTTGCAGATGTCCTTGATGAGCTCGTCGTCGACTGACGACGCGCCACCGATGCGGCCGAGCACGTTCCTGAGGGATTTTCCCAATCCTTCCATGACCATTGCAATTCACGCGTATAATCGCGCGCGTCTATAATAACCTATCATGCGCACGCACGGGGAATATGATACAATCAGGGGAGAAAACCAGGAGACTTGGGGGACGGCCAGAAATAAGAAGGGATGGGATGCACTCTACAGCCTGGCCGTTCCCTGCAACCCTACGATTAGTTGGATGAGTATATAATGATTTTGTCAATAAAGCGATGAAAATGAAAAGTAAATGTGAAAGCTAAAAAGTTTAAGTGGGGGCCTTAAGGCCCCCTTGAAAGTCTCAGAGGTATCCGGACTTCTGGAGGGCCATGAGGTCCTCGGTGGAGAGCTTCTCTCCAGCCTTGAAGCGCTCGAAGATCTCCTTGGCCTCCTTCTTGCCGTCGGCGTCCGTCTTCTTCTTGCGGACGGAGTTCTTCTTGCCTCCCCTGTTGTCGGCAGCGCCCTTGTCCATCTCGTGGAGGGACTTGATCTGCTCGATGTGCTTCTTGTGCTCCTCGTCGGCAGCCTGCTTGCACTCGATGAACTTCGCCTGTGCAGCGTCGGCCTCCTTCCTGAGCTTGTCGGCCTGCTCGTAGTAGCCGATCATCCTGTCGTGGGCGGCCTGAGCAGCCTCGGCGTACTCGGAAACCTGGTGGTGGTACGTCTCGGCCTGGGCCTTGGCCTCCCTGAGCTGGGCGACGAGGGTCTTGATTTCATCGTTCTGCTCGTAGGCCTTCTCCCTCTCCTGGATCTGCTTGGCGAGGATGCCGATCTGCTTGACGACCTCCTTCTCCTTCTCGGAGCTGAGGGATTTGGTCTGCTGAGTGTACTCGAGATCCTGGAGTTGCTTCTTCAGCTGCTTGAGGGGGACCTGGTCCTTCTCCTCGCTCTTCTCAGTCCTGTAGGGGGCGAGCTGCTCCTTGAGGGCGGTGACCTTCTGGTTCCACTCGTCCCTGAGCTCCTTCGTCTCCCTGACTTTCTGGTTGAGCTGGTCGCGCTCCTCCCTGCACTTTCCGGCCTCGTCGACGAGCTCCCTGACCTGGCCGTTGAGGGCGTCCCTCTTGGCCTTCCACTCCTTGGTCTGGTTGTTCAGCTCGTCCCTGCGCTTCCTGTGCTCCTCCGCGTCCTCGTTGGTCGCGGCCTTGTCTGCCAGCTCCTCGGTAGATTCGACGGCCTCCGTCTCGACGGTCTCCTCGACTGCCTCTTCGGTCGCCTGGATCTGCTCCTCTTCCTGAGAAATCTGCTGCTGTGTTGCCTCCAAATCATTATCCATAAATTTTCACACTCAATTCGTATTCGACGCGACCATGAGTAAGCACGGTCCACTTTAATTAAAGCACATATAGGACTCGCATATAAGTGTTTGCATCAGGCAGTCAGGTTTGGCTGCCATCTCGGGGCGGATGCTGGCGCCATGGGTATACGGCCCATCCGGGCCCGTACGCCCAACGGAGTGCGTCATCCGTCGAGGGTAGCACCATATAGGCCATGCACGGAAAGCGGGACGAGTTGAATCGAATATTCCGACAAATTTGTGACTGGCACTATCGATTACAGGTGCCGTATAGGAGCAAAGGTTAGCAGCAACATCCAACCGCGCTATAGCCGACAAAAACCTTAATAACGCAAAAAAAAGGTTGGACGGGTATGGACAAAAAGGCCATAATCGCAATCGCGGCCGTCGCCATCATCGTGGTGGCAGGCGTCTGCGTCTTCTTCGCCCTCAAAGGGGACGACAAAAAGCTGGGAGGGACCGAGGTCTACTCCGACATCAAGGTCGGCGACGAGATCGATATCAAGATCAAACAGTCAATGACCAGTGAGATCACCAACACCGAGCACATCGAGGACTTCGCCGAGCACTTCTATGTCGTGGACATGGAACCCTTGGGACAGACCGAGATCACATACAACGGCACGACTTACACGTGCAACATCTACACCATGTCAGACGATGGCGAGGCGATCACATACTACGCCGAGGAGACATCCTGCTTCATCCTCAAGGTCACTATCGAGAACGAGTCCGGAGACGAGGCCTTCAAGATGCTCAAGGAGACCACCTTCGACGTCACCAAGACCCCCCTCGAGCAGGACTATGTTGTGGGTGCAAAGATCTCCTTCGAAGCCAAGGAGATCAGGGAAGTTCCCGGACAGGGCGCCATGGTCATGACCGGAACGGAGACCGTGGAGGTCACCGCTGTCGACGACGTCGAGTTCACCTGCACGTACAAGACCACGGAGGAGGCCAGCGGCGAAGCCCGCCAGAGCATGGTGCTCGAGAGCATCACCGGCGACGTGTACAAGTTCAAGGACGACGACGTGGAGCACACCAAGGACCAGGCCATGTCGGTCTACGCCTACCCCAGCGCCCTCGCCGCTATGAAGGCCCAGTACGGGGAGGAGAACGTCAAAATGGGCAAGAGCTCCTCGGAGACCATCGACACCTCCTACGGCGAGCGCAAGGTCACCGCCCAGAAGTTCACCGTGACATTCGGATACCAGATGGACTATACCATCTACTACGGGTCCGAGGGCGTCATCTACCTCATCGAGGCCAGCGTCGACATGGCCGGAGTCGGCAATTACGCGACCACATCGACCCTCCTCGACTGCGACGCGGTCAAGAGCCTCTGAAACCATTCCGGGGTCCCCTTTGGGGGACCCCAAACCCCTTTCCCCTTATGGCTACCCTTTTAAACGAGTTATGCAATCGTCGCCACGATTCAAATGAGCAACTCCTGTCCCTTGGATTACAGGTACGGCCGCCCCGAGATGAAGCAGGTCTTCTCTGAGGAGAGCCGCATCCAGAACCAGATGTACGTCGAAGCCGCCCTCGCCAGGGCGCACGCCTCCCTCGGAACCATATCCGAGGCCGACGCTGCCGAGATCACCCGCGTCGCCAGCCTGGAGGTCGTCAGCATCGACAGGATCAAGGAGATCGAGGCCGAGACCCGCCACGACCTGATGGCCATGGTCAAGGCCATGACCGAGAAGTGCCAGGGGGACGCCGGCAAGTATGTCCACCTCGGGGCAACCTCCAACGACATCGTCGACACCGCCACCGCCCTGCAGATTAAGGCGGCGATGGAGATAATCCTGCAGGACGTCGAGAACTTCATCTACACGCTGGCCGTCGTCGCCAAGAGGGAGAGGGACACCCTCGAGATAGGCAGGACCCATGCCCAGTTCGCCATCCCGATAACGTTCGGCTTCAAGATAGCCGGATACATCGCGGAGATGCTCAGGCACAGGCAGAGGATCATCGAGTGCATGCCCAGGGCCTGCGCCGGCAAGATGGCCGGGGCGGTCGGGACCGGCGCCGCGCTCGGCAAGAACTTCTTCCAGATCCAGAGGGCCGTCATGGACGACCTCGGTCTGACCTACGAGCCAGCCGCCACCCAGGTGGTCGGCCGCGACAGGTACACCGAGGTAATCTGCCTCATGGCCAACATCGCCACCTCCATAGAGAGGTACGGCACCGAGGTCAGGAACCTCCAGAGGTCCGAGATCGGCGAGGCCTCCGAGTACTTCGACGCCAAGAAGCAGGTCGGGAGCTCCACCATGGCCCAGAAGAGGAACCCCATGAACTCCGAGAACGCCTGCGGGCTCGCCAGGGTCGTCAGGGCGTTCGTCACCCCCACCTTCGAGAGCCAGGTCCTCTGGCACGAGAGGGACCTGTCCAACTCCTCCACAGAGAGGTTCACCCTGCCCCACGTGTTCATCCTGACCGACGAGATCCTGAAGAAGATGAACTGGATCTTCGAGGGCCTGGAGGTACACAGGGACAAGATGCTCCAGAACATCGAGTCCTCCCAGGGCCTGGTCATGGCCGAGCCCCTCATGATGAAGCTCACCGAGAAGGGGGTCGGCAGGCAGGACGCCCACGAGATCATCAGGGAATCCTCGATGATCGCCGTCGAGAAGAACATGCACCTGAGGGACGTCCTCCTGCAGAGGGAGGACCTGAAGGGCGTGCTCACCCCCGAGGAGATCGCAGCCACCATGGACGCCTCCAACTACGTCGGGGGGAGCAGGGAGATCGTCGACAAGATGGTCTCCGCAGCCGAGGAGGCCACCGGAAGGGAGGTGCAGCGATGGAGACCAGGGCCATGCACGGCATGATCCTCGGCGCCATCGTTGGCGTCTTCGTTGGGGTCGCCCTCTCGCTGATGTGCAACACCTGGTGGTGCATGCTCCTCGTGCCCTTCACCGCGCTCATGGGGGCGGCCCCCCAGATGCTCAAGCCGAAGGACGACGACAACGATGATTGACGGGGGTCGCCCCCCGTCTCAAAACTTTTTCGGGTTTTCTCAGATCTTCTTCCCGGCGTGGTCGCCGGGGGTGACGTAGTAGACGTCCTCCACGGTCAGCCTGACGAGGTTCTTGGCCGGGTAGGTCTCCTTGATGGAGTGGGCGAAGGCCCTGGCCTTCTCGTAGTCGGGCCCGGAGGAGAGGATCTCGGCGCTGCACTTCACCTGGTAGGACTCGCCGCAGTCGGGGTACCAGATGTAGAACGACGCCTTGGGGTTCTCCTTCAGGTTCGCGAGCGTCTTGTTCAGGAAGTTGTCTACGAGCCATATGCTGTCGTCCTCGGCGACGAACAGCATGCCGACGGGCACGACGTTGGGGACGCCGTCCTTGGATGCGGTGGCGAACGCGAAGATGCGCTGGCCCTTCATCAGCTCCTTGATCTCTGGGGTGAGTTTTGCCATGCCGCCGGAATCCGCTCGGAAGATAGAAAACGGTATCGGTGGGCGGAGCGGCGCATCAGGCGGCTCGCAGGGCGGCCAATTCGTCGGGGTGCTCGTCCGGTTCGTCGGTCGGGTCGTCCCCGTGGATGGCGGCCAATCTGTCGTACAGCGCCTTGGTTTCCGCCTCGGTCTCCTGGTTGAAGACCACCGCCGAGCCGTCGGTATCGACTATTATTATGTACGTATCGCACGACTTGTATCCGGCGAGGGTGAACTCGAGGAAGTAAGGGTTCTCATAGGACATCCATATCCCGGAGCGGATCCTGTCGGACTCGTAGCCGAACGTGGCGAACCCCGTATCGAACACCTCGACGTAGAACAGCTCGTTGATGATGTTCAGGTTGTAGTGCCCCTCCACCATGGGCGCCTGCAGGTTGACGACGTCGAAGACCACCTGGACCTCGACCTCGTCGATGGACTCCTCGTGGTTCTGGATGAGGTAAGATGGGACCAGGGCGATCATGCTCACGAAGATCACGGCTGCTATCTGCGTGGATGGCAGATGGTCCCCGATGCGGCGCTTCTTCCTGAAGAGCACGCAGACCAGCGAGAGCAGCATCACCGGGACTATGAGGTAGAGCAGATAGACGTACTCGTCCCTCCCGACCAGCCAGAGCGATGCGGCGTAGAGGACCAGGATGCATGACGCCATGGCGAAGAAGCATATCCTGGAGGATACGAAGCGGAGCTCGGGTATCTCCGTCTTGGCCGGGTCCCTCTTGAACAGCCTGTACCCCTCCCCGAACAGGAACCCGTAGAGGAGGAGGTAGATCGGCACGAGGCAGGCGTACCATATCAGGATATGGTACTTGACCTCGTCGAAATTGAAGTCCAGGGACATCCTGATGGCCATTATTGACATCAGTGTAGGCACGGATATCGCCAATAGCAGGTACGTCCTCAGACGGAGGTCCATGCACCGAGACTCTCAACGACCGATATAACCGTTTTCCACCCTGGGCGAGGTAATATATATGCGCAAGGCGACGCCCCCGGCATGATATTCACGTTCTCCGGCACGGGAAACTCCTTCCACGTGGCCCGCATGGTCTCGGATGCTCTGGGCATCCCCAAGGTCGATATCGCCGCCGCCGTCCGCTTCAAGCGCTTCGTGTACGATGCCGGCGGGGAGGACGTGGGGTTCGTGTTCCCAGTCTACTATCTCGGGCTCCCGGACATGGTCAGGCGCTTCGCCGAGAACGTCGAGGTCAGGCACGCGGACAGGGTTTTCTGCATAGTCACCTGCGCAGGCACATCCGGCGGGGCCTACGAGCAGCTCAGGGAGAAGCTCGGGAGGAGGCTCGACGTATCCGTATGCTACGACGTGCTGATGCCCGAGAACGCCGTGTTCTACGAGGAGGTCCCCACCCGCGAGGAGGTGGCGCCCATGCTTGCCGCGGCCGACGAGGAGGTCAGGGGAATCATAGAGTCCCTCAAAGCGGGAGACGAGGGGGACCTCAGGAAGAGGCCCGACCCGGCATCCGCGGCGGAATGGTACTCCAGGTACGATGATGACCGCAGGACCGAGAACTTCAGGCTCAACGGGCGCTGCATCGAGTGCAGGATCTGCGAGGACGTCTGTCCCGAGCAGATCATCAAGATCTACCACAGGAAGCCCGTCTGGGACGAGGAGCTCTGCAGCATGTGCATGTGCTGCCTCAACCTCTGCCCGAAGAAGGCCATCGAGTTCGGCCCGGACACGGAGAACAGGGGCAGGTACCACCACCCTGACTTCGACGAGAGGGTCATAGGGATACCACTCAAGTGGCGAATCCACCCCTAATCCCTTTATAAGTGATGGCCAATCGCGTCATTTATGGCATTAATCAGGGACTCCTCCGACATCAAGGTGGCCGACGGCACCGCGACCGTTCGCGGCTGGGTGCAGGACGTCAGGAACATGGGAGGCATCTCATTCCTCACGCTGCGCGACAGGCACGGCACCCTCCAGGTGACCATGCCCAAGAAGAAGATCGACCCCGAGCTCTTCGAGCTCCTCACCAAGCTGTCCAGGGAGACCGTCGTCTCCATCACCGGCGAGGTCAAGGAGAGCAACCAGACCGCCCTCGGCCTGGAGCTCATCCCCACATCCGCCGAGGTACTCTCCGAGGCCGCCGTCCCCCTCCCCATGGGGGTCATCGACAAGGTCAACGTCGAGATGGACACCCGCCTCAACAACAGGTTCATGGACCTCAGGAAGCCCGAGGTCAAGGCCATCTTCGAGCTGAAGGCCATGATGGTCGAGCTCATCGAGGAGGCCGTCAGGAAGAACGGGTTCACCCAGGTCTACACCCCCAAGATCTCCGCCGCCGGGGCGGAGGGGGGCGCGGAGCTGTTCAAGGTGGACTACTTCGGCAAGCCGGCATACCTCGCCCAGTCCCCCCAGCTCTACAAGCAGATCCTCATGTCCACCGGGCTCGACAGGGTCTTCGAGATCAGCCCCGCCTTCCGCGCGGAGCACTCCAACACCAACCGCCACGTGACCGAGTTCATCTCCTTCGACTGCGAGATGTCCTGGATCGCCAACGAGGAGGAGGTCATGGGGATGATCGAGATAATCATCGACCACGTGCTCAACGGCCTCAAGGAGAGGGGCAAGAAGCAGCTGGAGATCCTCGGCAAGGAGATCACCGTCCCCGCCAGGCCCTATCCGATGCTCACCTACTCCGAGTGCCTCAAGATGGTCAACGAGAACGGCCTCCCCCTGAAGGAGGGCGACGACCTCGGCACCGAGGGCGAGAAGATCATCGGCGACATCATGATGGAGAAGGGATGCGACCTGTACTTCATCATCGAGTACCCCGAGGAGGCCAAGCCCTTCTACATCATGGAGAAGGACGGCACCCCCTACTCGTTCTCCTTCGACCTGGACTACCGCGGCCAGGAGATCTCCTCCGGCGGCCAGAGGGAGCACAGGTACGACGCCCTCGTCGCCAGGATGGAGAAGAAGGGCCTCGACCCCGAGGACTTCTCGTTCTACCTCGACGCCTTCAAGTACGGCATGCCCCCGCACGGCGGATGGGGCATCGGCATCGAGAGGCTGCTGGTCAAGATGCTGGACCTGCCCAACATCAGGGAGGCCATCCTCTTCCCCAGGGACCCCTCGAGGCTGTCCCCGTGAAACTCCAGAGGGGCTCTCCCCCTCCTTTTCCTTCCCCATCCTGCTTTCGGAGCCACTTTCGGGCACCCCCCGCTTTGGTTTATATACTGTCTCCGCATGGTAAACACTGGGATGCAACATGGCTGCGGCCGGAGATGTTTACGAGAGGGAGCTCAAGGCCCTCCTGTCGGGCGACGACAAGGCGCTCACGAAGATGGTGAAGACCTGCAACGCGATGGAGAAAGCCGGGTACGACTCGCTCAGGGTGAACCCCTACATGGTCATCAGGGCCGCGGGATCCCTCGGGGTGGACATAGTGGCCCTGAGGTGGGACTTCGCGTTCCCCATCGAGGTCAAGAGCTCGGCCGACGATGTGCTCCACTTCAGCAAGAGCCAGAGGCTCACGGACCAGGCCAACGGCATGCTGGACGACTGCTGCCGCTCCCATCTGGTGCCGATCTACGCCTACAGGTACAAGGGGTTCAAGGGCGACCCCTGGAGGATATTCACCATCCCCACCGACCACGAGTTCAAGGGCCGCAACGCGATGCTCTACCGCAGGATACCCAAGATAGACACCTCCGCCAGCGGGAACCTGATAATGAGGTGGAACGAGGGGATGAAGCTGTCCGACTTCATCATGTACACCGGGATGACCGACTACTCGGCGGGCGAGCGAGGGGAAGCCGTCAGAACTCATAGGGCTCATCACCGATCAGGCTAGATGCATCATCATCCGGTCCTTCCCCGGACCCAGCACGCTTTTTGTTTATATATTAAATTGGGAAACGTTATAACCGCCCAGTACGTTCCAGTAACATTATGCCGTTAGACAAGACGGAGTTAATCGGGGCCTTGCCGAGGCTGTTCCTGCTCTCATTCAGTACTTTCGTCGTTTGCGTGCCTGCAGCGTTCACCCAGGTCATATCCTTCGACCTGATGCTCGATATGGACTCGTTCGCGACCAAGGAGTACACATGGGCTTTCCCATTCTTCGTAGCTGGGGAATGCGCCGCCATGGCGTTCAGCATCTGCATGCTGGACCATTACGGGCGCAAGAGGCCGTACCTCATTGGGTCCCTGCTCTTCCTCGCAGGCACGGCGCTTTGCGCCCTCAGCAGCGATATGATCACGTTCATCGCCTTCCGCCTGATCCAGGGGTTCGGTGCAGGGATAGTCATAGTCGCATGCATCGCGCAGATCTACTTCGACATCAAGGACAAGCAGAACCGCTACGCCGCGAACGGGATCATGTCGCTGGGATTCGGCGGAGGCATGCTCTGCGGCATCTTCGCGGGCAAGCTGGCGCTAGAGACGATCGGGTGGAACGAGGCGTTCTGGATCGTCTTCTTCCTGCAGGCTGTCATCACGTACCCTGCGCTCCAGGTCTTCAACAACGGCAAATGCAGCGACAGGCCGGCCGACCTGCCCGGAGCCATCATCCTCACGGTCTGGGCGGGGCTGTTCGTCCTCCTCCTGCAGAAGATCTACCTCGACTGGCCCCTGACGAGCCCCCAGGCCCTCATGGGCATCTCCGGCGTCACGCTGCTGTTCCTGCTGTTCGTGTTCATAGAGCTCCGCCACAAGCACTCCGTGTTCCACAGGAAAGTGGATGGCGGGAAGATGATCTCGGGGCTGCTGATCTTCGTCGTCCTGCTGGGCCTCATAGACATGGCTGCAGTCGGCTACATGGTGAAGATCGCCCTGTTCACTTACAGGATGTCCGTCCTCGAGGCGGCCCCTTACTTCGTAATCCTTGTCATCGGGGCGGCGGTCACCGCCATCGCCGTCACGGAGACCATAGACAAGACCGGACACAGGTTCTGGCTTCTGCTGAGCGCCGTCCTGTCGCCCATCGCCCTGCTCTCCATGCTACTGGTGTCCCCCGAGGACCACTCGGTCATATTCGCGGCCCACCTGTTCATCCTCGGCCTCGCCATCGGGTGCCTCGTGTCCATGCTCAACGCGGCCATCCAGAACAGGCTGGACGAGCACAACAACGGCGCAGTGATGAGCTTCGCCATCATGATGCGCACCGTGGCCCTCTGGTTGGGCTACAACTTCTACCAGCTGGTCTCGGACGGCTACATGTCGCAGAAGATCGGCGACATCATCGACCATTGGAACTCCGTGCTCCCGTTCGACCTTCCCAGCACCAGCGCTCTGGCCAACCTGCTCATAACGCCGCTGGGGGACGCCCTGAGGCTGCTGCCCGGGATCTCGGACGACATCGCCACCTACTTCGCCGAAGGAGTGGGGGAGGCCATGATATACGGCGCCGTAGCGTTCCCGCTTGTCGCGATACCCGTCGCGTTCGTCCTCATCAAGAAGGAGAGGGTACTATGAGGAAGCTCATCATCGCAATCGCCATCCTGGCGGCCATACTCGCCCCCGCGGCGCTCATGTCGTCCGAGGCGGACGCCGACATTGTGGATGTCAATATCGGCGGCAACGTCGTCCTGGAGGAGGACGTGAAGTACGGCGACGGTTTGAACGTCCTCATCGACCCCGAGACCACCCTGGACCTCAACAGCCACACCCTGGAGTTCGGGAAGGACTGCAGGATCGCCATCCTCGGCCTCGTGGACATCAAGTGCACCACCGGAGCCCTCATTCTGGGCGAGGGCACGCTGATGTTCGCCGACGCCCTCGTCATCCCCGCCCTGAACGACGACCTCAAGATCGAGTTCAATGGGACCATATCCATCGACAGGATCGACAAGTCCCTGAAATACAGCTTCTCGCCGACCGTGGAAGGGGAGGGCATAACCGCCGAGCACGGCGACATCACGAGCGTCATCAAGGGCCTAGAGGCGGACATCACGCTGTCCCTGTCAGACATGGCCCTGAAGTACAACATACAGTTCGACAGCCTGGAGAGGACCGAGCCCCAGTACGGCAAGGAAGGCGAGCACATCTCCGACAGGATAATCATAGTCGACGGCGGCCCGGAGGGCTGCTGCAAGCTTGATTTCACCATCGGGCTGACCGGTTTCGACGTGACGGAACTGCAGGTATATGAGGTCACCGTCAAGCTCGTCACGCTGGAATCCGGGGAGACCAACATCTTCAAGGTGAGCGAGATAGGGCCCACCTCGATCGTCGCCAAGGGCGACATCAGGGGAGTCAAGACCCACATCGGGGAGTTCTCCATGATCCGCGCCGAGAAGGAAGACGTCAAGGAGAGCAGGGTCTTCAAGGACATCGTCCTGGAGGCGGACATCAACCTCGCCAACCTGATCGAGGCCCTGAACCCCCTGGGCACCCACGGCAACATCCTCGCCAAGCTGAGCCTCACCTGCGCCGAAGCGGAGATAAAAGCCGGCATAATCAGCAAGGACCTGACCGATATCTACGTGACCCTCGACGGATCGGATGACGAATTCGCCCTCAAGATGGGATTCACCGACCACAATAATGTGTACTCTGTCGTCGCGAACGGATTCGACATCAAGTCCGTCAGCATCAGCACAGATCTGAGGATCAGCATCGAGATCGACATCGCCGACTTGGACATCACCCACAACAACTCCGGCACCTTGGTGGCCGAGGCGAAATTCATCAACCTAGCCCTTTCGGTCGACGAGCTGCGCGTGAAGGCGCTCTACGCCCTGATGGAGGACGAGGGGTCCCTCTCGCCTCAGATCATCCTCGACAACTGCGACAGGCTGTCCCTGACCGCCCTGTCGGCCATGCTCGACTACGACGGCGACGGGCACAACGACCTGAATATCGGGGATTTCGCCCTCGTCATGGAGGAGGACGCCAGGAAGATAGACACAATCACCATGAACGTCGGCATCGTGCTGGGCTCCGCTCCACTGGGGGACGGGCTGATCGTCCTGGATGCCATGGACCTCACGCTCTACATGGAGACCAACGGGTCCATCGCCGAGACGGTGGATGCCTTCATCCTGCCCCATTTCACCGAGGATACCTATGCGTCGATAGAAATGGACGCTGCCAGGTTGATGATGACGTACGCCAAGGATAACGACGTGGTCTCATTCAATGTCTACAGGGTCAACGAATCATCCCCCAGGGTGGCATCCATGACCCTGGCGTTATCCCATTCCATGTACAACGAGACCACCACGCTCACCACGAACCTGGCCTGCCTGGGCTACCACCTCGAGTTCTTCATCAACAAGCCATTCGAGGATACCGGCGACACCCTCAAGATGAAATTCAGGGCAACCGACGCGAACGCCGCCATAACCACATCGTTCGGCGAGGAGGTGACCTTCGGGGCCAACATCTACATGCCCTGGACCCTGGAGTTCGACTACACGGACATAGAGGCGCAGTTCGAGGGCAAGGACACTAGCATCGACATATCCCACGGGGTCATCAGCGTGGATGGCTACGACGGCAGGACCATGGGCATCCTGATCCTTCCAGTCATGATGAGGCTGGGCGACTACTCCGTCTCCATGAGGCCCAACATATCCGTCGGCGAGCTGAACATCTACGTGGAGGGATGGAGCGTGCTCAGGGACCAGTTCCTGGACTGGGAGCTCGGAATCCGCAACTTCGACCTGGAGTTGCATCGGAACGACTACAGGCACATCGGCATCGAGGAGTTCGACCTGCGCCTCGCCTACCCGGACGGCTCCACGTTCAAGAGGTACATACCGTCCCTGGACATCGATACCGACCTGTCCGGCGAGGAGAAGCCGGAATCATGGGTCGATAAGAACGCCATGACCCTGACCTATGTCTTCACCGCCGGATGCATCGCGGTGCTGATAGCGATACTCGTCGTCGGCATAAGGAAGCCCCATCTGTTCAAGTTCAACGAGGGAGACGGGGAGGAGCGATCCTTCCCCTCCCCTCCCATTACCGTGGGCCTATAGCGGCCCACGGGTAATTCTGACATGGGTCCCGCACTCGCTGCGATAGCGGACCTGATGTTGTTCTCCGCCTGCCGGCCGGTTGTTTATTCCGAGGGGCCCGGCTGCCAAAGCATTTCCGTGAACGCTGCGAGATGGGAAGGGAGCGACAGCCATCTTGGGGGAGGATGGCGATGCTCATCGAGACCCGAATTCGCCTTAGGTTAGTGAAGATGGGAGGGCGGCAGCATCGCCTCCAAATCGATCGCTCGATGATTAAGGCCAATCGTGAAGCCGCTCTGGGATGGGCGACAATACTCAATCGAGCGTCTCCACTTCCTCGTCCATCTCCACGTAGGTCTCGCTGTACTCCTCTCTGGAGTTGTCGCGCTTGAGCTTGTCGACAACCCTGTGGGACATGTCCTTCACGAACATCTGGATGAAATAGCCGTCCTCGCCGTAGATGCGTATCATCGGGCCTACGGACGTGGTCCCTAGCATGTAGTAGGTCATCTTGAAGCCCTTTCCGTAGGACAGGGAGCCGGTATCGTTGAACAGGCTGATCCTGATGCAGTCCTCCCCCCTCCATTGGCGGGACAGGAACGTGTAGACGCGGTTGCCGTCGACCATTGTCGAGGAGAATTCGCGCTCGATTGGACCGTCCTCGTAGGTCGTCCACTTGGACTGGTCAAGGCCCACCATGGCATCGACCTCGCTCTGGAGGACGTATGCCTCGGATCCGATGGATATCTCCGATTCGACGGCGACCATGCCGGCCTTGAGCCTCTTGCCGATGCCGGCCTCGTGGATGGTTGGGTGCAGCAGCAGGATGATGAAGAACAGGTACGTGGACTCCCACGCCGCGTAGCTGAGTATCTGCTGGACGCAGTCCTCCCATTCGATCTCCGGGTCCGATAGCATCGTCTTCATGACCTCGATTATGCCGATGAACACGATGTTGCCCATGATCAGCACGGAGTACATGACCATCCTGACTGAGCCGTGCTGATAGCCCAGGTAGTAGTTCAGACTGGTGACTACGATCAGTACGTTCAGCAGGATCTGGATGGCGTATACGATGTTGAAGCCGTAATCCAGTATGTTATCGGCGACGTTGAGTGCATCGAGTATGCAGAGGCAGACCGCCACGACCAGCAGTGAGGACTTCGGGGGCTTGTTGACGATTGATATTATGACGACGCAGGCGACCGCATACGGGATGAGCATGAGCTCCTCCCACTCGAGGACCCCGTCCTCAAGCAGCAACAGCAGGGGGTAATACATTCTGGCCACAAGGGTCAGGGCTATGAGGACCAAGACGATCTTCTCGGCCAGTATGAACTCCGAGTTCCGAAGGCGCTTTATAGCGTCATTCATCCTGCTCGCCTCCCTGTATCTTGAGGGTTATGTCGGTACCGTCCTTGCTGATGATCCTGATGGTATCGCCCACGCGGGTGATCACATCGGCCGCGAACCTGTTGGCGGTGATGATGGAGCCCGGGTTGGCGTGAACGGTGAAATGTATCCTGGGATCGTCCGCCCAGATCTGGGCGATGACGTGGGCGGTCACGGTCTTGCCGCCTATGAGGAATGCAAACTCGGAATCCGCGGGACCCCCGCTCAGGGGCTTCCAGAGTCTGTTGGCCGGATCCAGGAGGGCCTCCGCGGCATCCTTGGGTATCCAGGTGACGTAGTCCAGCCTGTTGGAGTTGCGGACCCTGTCCAGGTAGCGCACGTGGCGGCCGTCGAACGTACCGTAGCGGACCTCCTCGGAATCGAGCAGGTAGAACAGGACGATGTACATCGCGCCGCCGACCAGGTTGTTCACATAGAACGCCGGCCCGAAGTCTATAATACCTCCTGCGACGACGATCAATACGGTCACGTAGATGAGGTTGAGGCCCAGCATCAGGAGGGTCGTGAACATCATGGCCTTGCGCCTGATCGCCTTGCCCATCGCGAATGAAATTCCGGTGAGCACCAGAGCGATGGCGATCAGCATCAGGATGCAGCACGGTATGACCGTCACGATGTTGCCGTTCTGGATCTGGTCGCTGAATATCGCGATACGGGAGAGGCCCAGGCTTATGGCGAATATGCCGATGGCGCGGATGAGGCTCCTGCGCCAGTAGAGGGTCAGGAAGACGCCGCCCACAATCATTATGACGTTCGTGATGAACTTGTTGTCGATCTCGTCATAGCCGTCGACGAACAGCATGCGCACTAACCCGTACACAACCATCAGAATCCCCATCGCCATGCACATGACGGTAGGGACCTTGCGCATCACGCGCCTTAGGCGCTGGCGGCCGTCATTGACCTTCTCATCGACATCGATATCGAACTTCGGCAGATCCACGTGGGGTAATCTCTCTAGCCGATTATTAAAATTGGGGTGGCTTGGAAAGCGAAGACAGCCAGGATGTTGGCGCCGGATGACGGATCGGGAGCCCCTCCTCCTCATAAGCACCACCGAGATGACGAAGAATAGGGCGGTGACCACCAGCACGTACAGGAGCGATGCTGCCATATCGAACTGGAAATCCCCCATGTAGAGGTCCACCCCCATCTCCTTCCTGAATGTGACCGCATCCTCGGGGGAGAACACCTCGCCCATGGGCCCGGAGCACAGGAACTGGCGGAACACCGCGGCCATGTGCGTGGCGGGGACCAGATTGCCGAGGAAGAGTACGACCCCGGGCAGATTGACCATTGGGAGGTATATCCCGAAGAGCAGGCCGATCATTGAGCTCATCAATATGGAGAAGCCGGTGAATGCGCCCTGGCTCGTGAAGAACGAGGTTATCGCGAAGAGGATTATGGCCGCCGACAGGGTAGATGGGACCAGGAGCAGGAAGCACGCCAGGACGCCTGAGGCATCCAGGACGCAGCCGGTCGCAAACAGGTAAAGCAGCGCGATGACGAGGGTGGATGCGCTGACGATCATGCCCACGTAGAAGGCGCTGAGGATGTAGCTCGCGGACAGTTCCGCCGGGCCGATTGGCGCGCTCCCCAGGTCCATGTCCTTTCCTGAAACCCTGTCCTCCACCATTACTTGGAGGGCCTGCACGCACGAGGTCACGGACACGATGCCGATGATGCCGGCCATCACCCATGAATCTATCAGCGCCGGCACCTGCGCGTCCGTGATGAACTCCCAGTCCCCGGAATACATGCTGTTGATGAGCACGTTCCTCAGGAAGAGGAGGTACAATGCGACCACGATGAAAGCCGTCAGGAACGAGAACGCGACGGTCGCCCTGTCCCTGAAGAAGCACAGGGTGTTCCTCTCAGCGAGCATGAGCACCCTGTTCACTGGTCCGAACCCCCTATGATGTTGATGAACGCATCATCCAGGGTGCCGGTGTGCACTTCGAATGACTCTATCCCATCCTTCGCCCTCTCGATTATCGGGATCGCATCCACCGTCCCCTTCAGCCCTATCCTCAGGACATCGGAGCGCTTGCTGTAGGGGATCCCGCACTCCCTGAGCACGGATTCCACGAATCCGGGATCCTTCGGGAGGATCTCCAGGTAGTCGGAGCTGTACTTCTCCTTCAGCACGGAAGGCGTGTCGTGGGCCACGATCTCGCCCCTGTTCAGGATGACGATGTCGTCGGCATCCGCGGCCTCCTCCATGTAATGGGTCGTGAGGAACACGGTCATCCCGTCCTCGTTCAGACTGTGGATGGTGCTCCAGATGAGCCTCCTGGTCTTCGGGTCCAGGCCGGATGTGGGCTCGTCCAGGAGGAGGATCCTGGGACCGTGGATGATGGCCCTGGCTATCTCCGCCCTCCTCTTCTGCCCGCCCGAGAGCTGCGAATAGCGCTTATCCGCGAACTCGGATGAATCCGTCCTCTCCAGGACGTCCTCTATCCTCCTGGAGAGCTCGTCCTTGCCGAATCCGTACAGCGACCCGCGGTACTTCAGGTTCTCGCGGACCGTGAGCCTCTGGTCCAGCTTGTTGTCCTGGAAGACGATGCCGATGTCCGCCCTGGCCATCCGGGGGTCCTTCCCGAATATGGTGGCGACGCCCGAATCGCTCCTGAGCTGGGAGCACAGGACGGATATGGTGGTGGACTTCCCGGCCCCGTTCGGGCCGAGAAAAGCGAAGAACGAGCCTTCCTCCACGTCGAACGAGATGCCTCTCACGGCCTGGAAACCGCCGTATGACTTGCAAAGCCCGTCGACATGTATGGCTGCTTCCATATCCCGCTCCGTTCGCCGCGGTGGGACTCCCGCGTCCGACTCCGTTCCTGGTATCATTCCATGTCGCATATAATGCTGGCCATCGCCACCCTGCTGATTTTTATCCGAAGCGGACATTCCAAGCTGGAAATGGCCAAGCGCATCCTGATCTACACGATGTCGTCCGGCGACGGACATAACATGATCTCCAAGATGCTGAAGGAGAACTTCGAGAAGTACCGCCCCGGCTGCGAGGTCATCATCCTGGATTACTACAAGGACTACCCGTCCCCCATCAGGTCGTTCATCGGCGAGAAGTTCTACAGGTTCACCATGGGGCACGCCCATTGGCTCTACTACATCTACTACAACGTCTATCGTCATGACGCTCCTCCCAAGAGGTATCCCATAGGCATGTGGTACGCCCATCTCGGCAAGTACCGCAGGGTCCTGAGGACCGTGGACGAGTTCAGGCCCGACTTCATCATAGGCACCCACATGTTCCACCCGATAGGCCTGACGAACCTAAAGAACCGCGGCAAGCTGGACGTGCCCTTCTACAGCATAGTGACGGATTTCACAGTGTATCCGCTTTCGGAGTTCGGCCTCGGGGTGGAGAAGATAATCACCCCCTGCGAGGAGCTGAAGGACGGGCTGATGAAGCTGGGATACAGGGAGGACCAGATAGCCTGCCTCGGATTCCCCGTGAGGGTCGAGAGGCCCGCCGAGCGCCCGAACCGCGGGAAGGGGAGGCTGTCGCTGATGATCATGGCGGGTCCCGGGAGGATCAAGACCATCGACAGGGACCTCATGGACCTGCTGGAGGCCGATCTGGACATACACATCGACGTCCTGAACGGCAAGGACGAGAGGCACAGGAGGAAGATTGACAGGATGATCTCGAAGGCCGCACCGAGGAACACCGTCATCGAGAACCATGGGTTCGTGGACGATGCGACCTATTTCGAGATCATGAACGGATGCGACATCATGGTCTCGAAGTGCGGGGCAAACACGCTCTCCGAGGCCATAAAGCTGGGAAAGGTGGTGATCACCAGCCCCGACCTCGTCGGCCAGGAGCTCGAGAACCTGGAGTACTTTTCAGAGCGCATCCCCATCTTCCGCATCGACAAAAAGGTGGGGATACTGGACATCCTGAGGGAGAACACGTTCGACGACGCTTTCCTGGACGATTACTGGGCCAGGACCGACGGCATCATCCCGGATGAGGGCTACAGGAGATACGTGGATTTCCTGTACGGCCCCGAGGAGCCCCGATTATTGACATCTTCGTTGGAGCGCCCAGTCACTTTCAAATAATCTATGGATATTCGACCGCCCGTGACATTCGTACTGGCACACAAGGGACTGTCCGGATCCGCCCCCGAGAACACCATGCCCGCCTTCCGCTCCGCCATGGATATCGGAGCCGATGGCTTCGAGACGGATATCCAAATGACATCGGACGGAGTGCCCGTATGCTCCCACAGCTACACCATCAACTCCCACAGCAAAGGCAAAGGAGCCATCCACGACCGCACCCTCCAGGAGCTAAAGGGCCTGGATTTCGGTTCGTGGAAGGGCGAGGCGTTCAAAGGGACGAGAATCGCCACATTAGACGAATGCCTGTCGGTCGTCGATGGCTCCGGTATAGTCAACCTGGAGCTGAAGACCCCCTTCGTCAGACGCAGGGAATACATCGAGGGCATCTCCGCATGCCTGAATGCCCACAACATCGGCGGCAGGGCGATAATCACATCCTTCGACCATTCCCTCGTGTCGGAGTTCCAGAAGGTCAACCATGACTGCGGCATCGGCGTCCTGATGCTGCCCGTTTTCAAAGAGGTTGAGGAGATCATCGAGATCATAGGGGAGTGCTACCCCTCGGACGTGCCCCTCGACAGCCTCAAGGCGGACGACGTCGAGCCGCTGGACGACATAGCCTTCGTGGATGAGTTCCTGGGCGTGGAGGGGGCGAACCCCAAGGATGTGTTCATGAGCCTGGGCAAGATCCTCGGGGAGATGTTCCCCGGGAAGACGTTCAGTCAGGTGGGCAAGCACGTAATGAGCCAATCCGACGTCCCCGCGTACCTGGAGAGCCTGGATTTCGAGCCCGATTACGTCTTCTGCCACTACCTGACGTGCTTCATGGAGCCCGATGCCATCAAATCGATACATGATGCCGGGAAGAAGGTCGTTGCATGGACTGTCGACAGCCCCGAGCATGCCAAGAGGCTGCTGGAAATGGGCGCCGACGGCATGATAACAGACAACCCGACAGAGATCGTCGGGACAAAACATTGAACCTGCGCTGGCCGGTTACCTGTGGATCGTACTTCTCGCTACGGATGTTGATGTACAGGCATCCGCAGCGGATATGGAGACGACGTTGCAGATGATGGCAACGATTAAGGCACCCCCGAAGAGGAATGCGGGAATGGGCCGAGAAATAATGGCACCACTACAACCTTGTTAAGATGAGTATGGATGAACGAAGTCCTCTCGTATTTGTCGGAACCGAGGGCGAAGGAGTTCAGGCCCTCAACATAGACTGCATTCCACAGACGAGGCGACCAGCCAGTGGTTCGTCATGGCCCTCCATCCCAAGGGCCTCGCAAGCATAATGGACGAGCCGGAGGTGCCCCAGGCCGACCGGTTCCGCCCCGAGATACGTTCGAATCACGTCAAACCGATCTCGATTCTCGTAACGATACGAGCGTGGTACCACCCCTCCGGGCGTGTTCTCGAGAACGCGCTCGTCGGGAATCTGGACAAAGGCAATGGCGCGGAGGAGGGGATTCGAACCCCTGGGGAGATGCTCCACCGGTTTTCAAGACCGGCGCCGTGGGCCAGGCTTAGCTACCTCCGCTTGACGCATCCGATGGTGGGAGCGTATTTGATTATTGTGCAGGAGCAGGCTCCTCACGAGGCCACATGCGGTCTATCGTGCCGTTGATGAAGGCGAACCAAGCGGACTCCACCACCAGGCTGATGATCGCCGGGAGCACGGCCTCGGGATACTGCTCGGATAGGAGGACCATGCACATGGACACGGCCATGCTGGAGTTCCTCCAGATGGTCAGCACCAGGTATACCACCCCGTCCTCCCTGCGGCAGCCCGTCCTGCGGATGATCGGGACCATCACCATGCTGAATATGAATACCCTGAGGATGCATGCCAGGACGAGCCAGAAGATGATGTCCGGCGCTGAGAAGATATAATCCCTGCGGGAACCCAGGCCGATCATCACGAGGATAAGCATCATGGCGTTGATGCCGATGAGCTTGGGCACGCGCGGTATCTGGACCCTCTTCAGCGGCAGGGCTATGGCGAAGGGGATGATGATGAACAGCACCACGTACTTCAGGATGTCCAGGGGATTGATGGCGTCACCTATGAGGAGATGCGTTATGAGCGGGGATGCCCCCATCGCCACCAGGTAGATGGCGATGAGCGAGAGCACGGCCATCTTGGTATCCCCGTGCATGTAGAGCGACGCGGATATGAGCGACACGGCGCAGGGGACGGCGGCCAGCATGACCCATCCGTACCAGAGGGCGGTGTCGTCGATGAAGAGCAGTCCGGTGAGCAGCGTTATGGAGGTGTTCACGATGAAGCAGCACCCGATGCTGACGGCTATGCTCCTCTTGTACCTGGAGAAATCGTCCCTGTGGAAATCCAGGCCGTGCAGGGACAGTATCATTTGGAACATCAGCGCGACCATGAGGATCGTGCCTGAGTTCGGATGATCGAAACCGACGGCGAGACCCAGGATGATCCCAAGGACCACCCAGATCTTGATGTCCGTCAGTAGGTCTAGCCCCGCCATAGCCACCCGACTGCTACTGCGTATTTACCCTTAATCCTTGAAGAAGCGGGCCGCATCCGCCGCAGGGTCCTTGGAGAGCTCGCACGGCAGGTACGACTGGTAGCGGGCCATCCTGCTGTCCAGGATCACGGCCATCCCCCTGTCCGTCTCCGTCCTTATGAGACGGCCGATGGCCTGCTTCATCTTCCTCATGGCCGGGATCAGGCTGACGTAGACGAACCCCTTGCCGGCGTATCTCTCGTCGAAGACGGCCTGCATGGCGCGGTTGTTGGCGTCCGGAGGCGGGAACGGGATGCCCACGATGATGGCGAAGCACAGCTCGTCGCCCGGGAAATCGATGCCCTCGGCGATGTTCCCGCCCATTACGGTGAAGAACACCCCGTTGCGGCCGTTCCTGAACGCGTCCAGCTTCTGCATGGTGCGCTTGCTATTGCCCCTCTCCTCCCAGTACTGCACCTTGTCCACATGCCTCTCCAGGTAGGGCCTCATCAGGGACATGTTGCCGTAGGACGTGAAGAAGACCAGGGTGTTCTTGTCCACGGAGTTGCAGAGGGATGCGATGTACCTCTCCAGGCGGTCCTTGTGGGTGGGGTCCTTCTTCATCTCCGCCGTGGCGGTGGTGGCATCGCCGATGTAGATGACCTTGCGGTTCTCCGGCGGGAAGGGCGATGGATAGGTCCTGAACCTGGGGTTCCCGGAGAGGCCGAGCACACGGGCGTACTGGTCCATGGGGGCCAGGGTTCCCGACATGTGGACCGCCCCCTTCAGGGAGTTCAGGAACATGGAGGTGTCGCGCGGGTCCATGCAGAACGCCGAAAGCACCTCACCGTCCTTGTCGACCTTCAGGGACCTGATGTACCTGGCGGAGTTGGACGTGCACCAGTTACTCATGGCCTCCCCCAGGATGTGGATGTCGGACATCCTGTTCTCCTGCTTCTCCATCAGCACCTCGGTGCGGGCCTCGCCCAGGGAGACGAGCCTGTCGATGGCCCCGTCGAACTCCACCCGGGTCATGGAGAACTTCTCCATCATGCGGTCCTCTATGAAGTCGCCCTGGATGACGACCTCGCTCTTCCCGAGCTCCAGCTTCTGGGTGGCCACCGCGCGTATGCTGTTCTTGAAGTACTCGATGAAGGTCTTCATCTGAACCCCGGGATGCACCTCCGGGGACCTGAACGTGGAGCACTCGTCGATGGCGGCGTTGACCATCCTGGTGTCGATGCTGAAGCTCTCGGCGTCCCTGGCCTGGTCTATGAAGTTGTGGGCCTCGTCGATGATCAGCAGGATGCGGCTGTAGTCCTCCTCCAGCCCCATGTTGGCCAGCAGGCTGGAGCGGATCTCGGGGGTGAGGATCTGGGTGTAGGCCACCACGATGACGTCCATGGACTTCATCAGGGCCTTCCTGGCCTCGTACGGGCATATGCCGTTGTTCTCGCAGAACGTGTCCAGGTCCGACGAGTCTGGGATGTTTGCCCTGACGTAATTCTCCAGGGATTCCGTGTCCACGCGGGCGCGGTCGAAGTACCTGCAGCCGCCGCCGATGCCCTTGATGCTGTTCTGCTTCTTGGCGTCGCACATCATCGACAGGACGTTGGACGGGATGCCCTCGTAGCCCTCCAGGTTCCTGAACAGGGGGCAGGACTTCTGGCGGCCGGTGATGACCATGCCGCATACCGGCTGTATCCTGTTGATGGCCCTGAGCTCCCTCATGACCTGGGAGCCCTGCGAGATGGTGCGGACCAGGTAGACGATCTTTTTGTTGGTGGCCCTGGCATGCTCCAGCGCCGCTGCCAGGGATGTGACGGTCTTCCCGGTGCCGGTGCCGGACTCCATGATTATGTGCTTCCCCTCGTTGAGGGCGCCCAGGATGTCCTCGATCATGGCAAGCTGGGAGCCGCGGACGGGATAGGGCATGAAGGGGGCCTTGGGGTCGGCCTTGTCGAGGACCCTCGCCTCCTCCGCCCTCTTCTTCTTGGAGGGGATGTGGGTGAGGACGGTCTGCGGGCTGATGTTGCTGCCGTCGAGCTCCCAGCCGCAGTTGCGGCAGCGGGCGGTGCCCGGGGGCATGAGGCTTTGGCAGTGCTCGCAGAAGAGTCCTTGCATGGCTGGGGTGAGGATGGGGCCGTATAAAAGGCTCACAGGGGGATGCCCGAAAGTGGATCGGAACTCCCCGCCATCGCGATCCGCGGCGGCGCCGGAGATGCCTATCTCCATGGCCTTCAGGAGGTGCTTCTCGGCCTCCTCGGTGCGCCCCATCTTGATGAGCTCGCCGGCGATGCCCTGGTGGAGGCTGACGAGTATGTCCGCGTCGTCCAGGGCGCGGTACTCGGAGATGCCGTCGAGGATGGCGATGGCCGCCTCCGCGTCCTCGATGTACCTCTCCGGCTGGCCTATGCCGAGGTAGGTCTCCCCCCTTGAGACCAGCGCGAGCACCAGGGATTCCGGCTCCTCCATGGCCTCGGAGTCGAGGAGGCCCGCGGAGAAGTCTATGGCCTTGGTGTAGCACCCTATGGCCGCGTCCGTCTCGTTCAGGGAGTCGTGGGCCTCGCCAAGGAGGTTGAGGATCTCTACCCTGCGGTTCTGCGTCCACGGGTCCGAGGGGCCCTCGAGGAACTCCAGGGCGCGCTCCAGGAATGGGACGGCCAGCTCGCCCTGCTCCGAATCGAGCAGGTCGTGCGATGACTCCACTGCCATCCTGACCAGCGACCTGCGGTCGAAGTAGCCGGAGGACTCCTTCAGGCGGGGCAGGTAGCGGATCGCCTCCAGGTAGTACTCGGACGGATCGGAGCCGGACTCGAAGGCGATGCAGCCCATCTTGGTGAGCATCTTCACCATCAGCCCAGGGTCAGCGCCCCCGGCGGCGGAGGCCATCTCGTACGCGGACTCCAGGTCCTCCATGGCGGAGGTCCCGTAGCCCAGCATGTGCAGCACGCAGCCCCTGTTGACGTAGGCGTCCATGAGCTCCGGGCCACCGCTGGACTCCAGCGCGTTGACGCGGTCGTTGCATTCCTCCAGCGCTCTCTCCAGATGGGCGTCCGAGGCGTTCATGCCTGAGCATGGGGTTCGCCGTATAAACCTACATCCCCGTTTCCGAGCCTCTTTTATAAATGGGGACGTATGCACGCGCATGAACGCAAGAAGGGTCCTAGCGGTCCACGACATCTCCTGCGTGGGGAGATGCTCGCTCACCGTCGCCCTGCCTATAATCTCCTCCGTCGGCCTGGAATGCTCGGTGCTGCCCACAGCGGTGCTGTCCACCCATACCGGCGGGTTCACCGGGTTCACCTACCGCGACCTCACCGACGACATCGTCCCCATCAAGGAGCACTGGAGGGCCCTCGGGATGCGCTTCGGCGCGATATACACCGGGTTCCTCGGGTCCTTCGAGCAGATCGACCTGGTGAAGGGGCTCATCGCCGACTTCCCGGAGGCGACAGTCTACGTCGACCCCGTCATGGCGGACAAGGGGAAGCTGTACTCGGTATTCGGGCCGGACTTCCCGGCCGGGATGAGGACGCTCTGCGAGAAGGCCGACGTCATCAAACCCAACATCACCGAGCTCAGCATGATGCTCGGCGTGGAGTACAGGGAGGGGCCCTACACCAGGGAATACGTCTCCGATATGCTGGAGAGGGCCCGCGCGTTCGGCGCCAGGAAGATCGTCCTCACCGGCATCAGCTTCAGTCAGGGGGAGATCGGCTCGGTGTACATGGACTACGGGACCGGCGAGACCGGGGAGGTCATGAGGCCCGAGATCCCGGGATACTACCACGGGACCGGCGACGTGTTCGGCTCCGCGCTTGTCGGAGCCTGCGAGTCCGGACTGTCCCTCGGGGACGCGGTGGAGCGCGCGGTCGACCTCACCGTCGGGAGCATCACCAGGACCCACGGATCCGGGGAGGATGTCAGGTACGGGGTGGACTTCGAGCCCGGCCTGGCCGACTACGCCTTGGCCGTGAGGTCCCGCAAGGGCCCCCTCCTGGTGAGGGTGGAGACCGACGACCAGATCAGGGTGGTCGAATCCCTGGCCATGGCCATATGGCCCGATAATTTCAGGGGCATGGAGCCGGACGACCACATTGAGTACTTCATGAAGAATTTCCAGAGCTTCGATGCAATATCCGATTACATCAGGAACAAGGGCTTCACCTACTGGCTGCTCCAATGCGGAGGGAGGTCCGTGGGCTACCTCGCCTACGGCCCCGAGGAGGGCTGGCTGAAGCTCTCCAAGTTCTACCTCCTGAAGGAGTACAGGGGCAGGGGCCTGTCCAAAATCATGATGGAGAGGGTCCTGCAGGCCGCCAAAGAGCTGGGGCTCGCCAGGGTCAGGCTGGAGACCAACCGCGGCAACACCGGCCCCATAGAAATCTACAAGGCATACGGCTTCGCGATCGTCCGCGAGATCGACAGGGACCTGGGCGGCGGACACATCTATCACGATTACATTATGGAGAAGGTACTATGAGCGCGGAAGACCCGCTGGCGATGATCGACGAGATAATGCAGAACGACCACACCGTGGACGACCTCCAGAGGGTGAAGGCCCTCATCCAGATGGCCGTGGAATCCAGGATCCCGGGATCCCTCGATGCCCTGGACGACCTCGCTGAGCTCCATCCCGACGTCTTCGACCCCGTGTTCTGCGCCGGACTGGAGCAGAGGGGATTCGAGCTCGGCCTGGACGATGCCCTGGCCAGGAGGGTCTACGACCCCGCCGTCATGGGCGAGGAGGGCCAGAGGGAGCTCTTCGAGAAGGTCCTGGAGACCGCCGAGAGATACGGCGGGATGGCCCTGAGCCTGGCCGCGGCCATGTACATGGACGGCCTGGGCACCGAGAGGGACCCCGCCAAGGCCATGGAGTACGCCAGGAGGGCCAAGGCGGCCGGGAACGCCGGCGCCGACTCCATCATCGCGGAGCTGCTGCTCTCCGGCGAGGCGGGGGAGAAGGACCCCGCGGAGGCCGTCTCCATCCTGACGGACCTTGCCCTCGACGGCGACGCCACCGCCATGTACGACCTCGGCAGGGCGCTAATCGCCGGCACGGAGGTGGAGAGGGACGAGTCCAAGGGGCTCGACTACCTGCTGAGCGCCAGCGAGGCGGGGTACGTGCCCGCGGTGGTCATGTGCCTGGACCTGAAGAGGTCCGGGACCCCCATGGACATGGACCCGGTGAAGAGGCTGGACGAGCTGGCCCGCGAGGGGCAGTCCGAAGCCGCCATCCACCTTGCCCAGCTCTACGTGGAGGACGAGGAGTACAACTCCGACACCGCGAAAGCCGAGGAGTACCTCCGCATGGGCGCCGAGGCCGGATCGTTCGGGTGTATCGAGGAGCTGGTGTACAGGATCGCCGACGACACCGTCAAGGAGGAGTACGAGGGCGAGCTGTACGACCTCATAAGGTTCGGCGTCGCGATAGGCGACGAGGACCTCAACGACCTGCTCGCGCAGATCGAGGAAGACAGGAAGAAGGCCGCAGATGTTCCTTCCGACGACTGACAGGGAGATGCGCGCCCTGGGATGGGACGCGCCCGACGTCATCCTGGTCTCGGGTGACACCTACACCGACAACTCGTACAACGGCACCGCCCTCATCGGCCACTGGCTGATGGACCGCGGCATCAGGGCGGCGATCATCGCGCAGCCATCGATGGAGGGCCCCGAGGACATAGCGAGGCTGGGCCAGCCGAAGCTTTTCTGGTCCGTGTCCGCGGGCTGCGTGGACTCGATGGTGGCGAACTACACCCCCGCGAAGAAGTTCCGCAAGGAGGACGACTTCACCCCCGGAGGGGTCAACGACAGGCGCCCCGACCGCGCCTGCATAGCCTACACCAACCTGATCAAGAAGCACGCCAAGGGCAAGCCCATATTCCTCGCGGGGATCGAGGCGAGCCTCAGGAGGACCGCCCACTACGACTTCTGGTCCGACTCGGTCAGGAGGTCGATCCTGCTTGATTCGAAGGCGGACGGCATCATCTACGGCATGGCCGAGCTGGCCACGCTGGAGGTGGCCGCGTGCATCCGCGACGGGAGGGACTGGAGGGGGACCAGGGGCGTCTGCTACATGTCCTCCGAGATGCCCGAGGGATGCGTAGAGTTCCCCTCATACGAGGACTGCGCCTCCGACAGGAGGGCGATGGTCAGGCTGTTCAACATGTTCAGGGACTCCTGCGACCCGGTGACCGGCAGGGACGCCGTGCAGATGCACGGCAACAGGTACCTGGTCCAGAGGCGCCCCCAGAGGCCGCTGAGGACCGAGGAGCTGGACTCGCTGTACGGGTCGGACTTCGAGAACGCCGTCCACCCCTACTACGCCGCGCAGGGCCACGTCCGGTGCATGGACACCGTCAGGAACTCCGTCACCACCCACAGGGGCTGCTACGGGGAGTGCGCCTTCTGCGCCATAGCCGCCCACCAGGGCAGGACCGTGGTCAGCAGGTCCGAGGACTCCATAGTGGCAGAGGTGGAGCGCATGGCCTCCAGGAAGGGCTTCAACGGGATCGTCCAGGACGTCGGCGGGCCCACCGCCAACATGTACGGCATCGACTGCGGCGTGAAGGCTGCCAAGGGCGCATGCAGGGACAGGAGGTGCCTCGGGAGCAGGCCGTGCCCCAAGCTTATGATCGACCACTCCCGCCAGATCGCGCTGCTTGAGAGGATATCGGAGGTCGAGGGGGTCAGGAAGGTGTTCGTGAACTCCGGGATACGCTACGACATGATCCTGGCGGACAGGAAGCACGGGGAGGAGTACCTCAGGCGCATCGTGGAGGACCACGTGTCGGGCCAGATGAAGGTGGCCCCGGAGCACACCTCCGACTCCGTGCTGAGGTACATGGGCAAGCCCGGGACCAGGGAGCTGAAGGACTTCAAGCGCATGTTCGACAGGCTCTCCGCGGAATGCGGCAAGGACCAGTACCTCACGTACTACTTCATGGCCGCCCATCCCGGATGCACCGACGGCGACATGAGGCAGCTGTCGGATTTCTGCAGCAGGGAGCTGAGGATGAGGCCGGAGCAGGTGCAAGTGTTCACGCCCACGCCCTCCACCGAGTCCACCATGATGTACTGCACCGGGCTGGACCGCGAGGGCGGCAAGGTGTTCGTCGAGAGGTCCGTGCAGGGCCGCCAGAGACAGAAGGGGATGGTGACCGGGGATGCGCAGGGACATAAGCGACATCGTGGCCGGCGCATGCGCACCCTACTACCCCTCGGTCAGCGCGGCGATGGCCGCCAGGAAGGAGTACTTCTACTCCTGGAGGGCGAGGGGCGGCAGCATAGAGATCACGCTGTCGGACTACCTGGACGGCGCGCCGGACGAGGTGCTCTGCGACGTAGCGGAGATGGTCTGCCGCAGGTCGAAGAAGATGTCATGGGCGGAGCCGGAGTCCTTCCTGGAATACGTCTCCGACCCGGACTTCATCGCCGAGTACCGCCCCGTCTACATCAAGAGGTCCAGGAACCTCACCAGGTCCGACATGGGGGAGCACTTCTGCCTCATGGACTCCGTGCAGAGGCTGCTGGACGATGGCATGCTCCAGCCCGGGGACATAGAGAACGCCTACATGTCGTGGACGGTCAGGGACACCACCCGCAGGCTGGGGTTCTGCAGCACCATGTTCAGGGTCGTCGGGATCTCCTCCGTGCTTGATTCGCCGGACGTCGACGACCACATGAGGGACTACGTCGTGTACCACGAGTGCCTCCACCTGCGCCAGCGCTACAGCGGCGATTCGAGGCACCACGACTCCAGGTTCCGTTCCTGGGAGCGCGCCTACTCGGATTGGAAGGGGATAGAGGCGAGGCTCGGGAGCCTGCACCAGCAGAGGACGGCCGGGAAAGGACGCCGCCGAGCGCACGAAGGCTCTTCTACGATTCGGCATGGGCCGGGGCATCGTCCGCAGGCTGCGATGAAGGCAGTTATTTTATCGATGGTGCCGGATTCCGATGCGGATAATCATGGCTGACGAGAGGGGCTTCGTTTTCCACACCCGCAACGGGGACGTAGACATGGACATCCGCCAGGTGAAGGACCTGGCGGCCAAGGGCGACCCGGACGGGCTGTACGCCCTCGCCATGGCGTACCTGTACGGATGGGACGTTGACGAGGACCGCGGGCTCGGCTTCGAGTACCTGGAGAAGGCCGTGGAGGCCGGGCAGATGGACGCCAAGGCGCTCATGGTCAGCCTCTACATGCAGGGCGACTACGACGGGATCGACAGCGACAAGGCCGCGGAGTACTCCATCGAGGCCGCAGCGGAGGGGATCCCGGAGGCCCAGCTCTACGCCGGCCTGGCCTACATGGACGGAGTGTCCGTCGAGCAGGACTACGCGGAGGCCGCGAGGCTGTTCCGCCTGTCCATGAACCAGGGCAACCAGGAGGCCCGCACGAACCTTGGGTACCTGTACCAGAACGGGCTGGGCGTGGAGAAGGACGAGGCCAAGGCGTTCAAGCTGTATCGCACATCCGCCAAATCGGGCAACGTAAGCGGGATGTTCCACATGGGGGTCTGCTGCGAGTTCGGCATAGGCACCGAGGTGGACTACGTACAGGCCAAGGAGTGCTACGAGGAGGGCGCCAAGATGGGCGACCCCTTCGCCGCGGAGAGGCTGGGGTTCCTGTACTCGCAGGGCCTCGGAGAGCTCCCCGCGGACGCGGAGAAGTCGTTCGAGTGCTTCCTCCAGGGCGCCATGGGCGGATCCGTCTCCGCCATGTACATGACCGGCTACATGTACCTCCACGGGATAGGCACCGAGAAGTCCGAGGAGGAGGCCGTGAAATGGCTGAAGATGGCCTCAGACAACGGCTACGAGGAGGCGGTGGAGCTCCTCACCATCCTCGCCCGATGTTTTTATACCAGCCAGCCCATGGTCGCGACGATACCAATGAGCGACAGCATCCAGGACAGGGCGGAGGCCGGCGAGGCCGAGGCGCAGTACCAGATGGGACTGAACTACATCTACGGCACCGACGTGCCCAAGGACGCCTCCAAGGCAGCGTTCTGGTTCTCCGAGGCCGCTGAGCAGGGGTACCTCCCCGCCAAGCGCGAGATGGGCATCCTCCTGGCATCCGGCGAGGGCGTGGAGCCCGACATGGAGAGAGCCGTGAAGTACCTCTCCGAGGCCGCAGACCAGCTCGACCCCAGCGCGCTCTACCACCTGGGGATCATGTACGAGTCCGGCCTGGGCGTGGACAAGGACCTCCAGAAGGCCGTCAGGATGCTCGCGTACGCGGCCGAGATGGGATATCCCGGTGCGGACGTCGACGCCGAGAGGGTGGACAACGTGCTCACCGAGGAGCGCAACAGGAAGCTCAGGGCCAGGCCGATCCTCAAGCTTCAGGTCTCCGACGTGGACGTGGAGGCCGCATGCTGCAAGCGCATGCTCGACGCCCTCCTGGCGCAGGACATCGTGTTCATAGATTCGTACAAAGGGCCGGCTCTCCTGGGCGAGGACAAGGACGGCATGGACGCCGTGCTGGAGAGCTGCCCGTTCTGCGGTGCCAGGATCCAGCTGATCCCCCACGACACCAAGTTCTGAAACCCTCTGGGGGTCTCCCCCCTTATTTATACCTCGAAGGATATCATCCGACCATGGATCCAGATTACACGCTCGAGGACGCAGTCAAAGTCCTCAACAAGACCGTCGACAGGAAGGCCGCCGAGATAGCGGACATCGAGAAGAAGATGAGGCGCTACAAGAAGGAGGAGCGCAGGGAGGCCGCGCAGGAGCTCGTCGACTACCTCAAGGCCGACAGGATCGCGTACATCTCCGTCATCGCCGACATGACCGACGACGACACCCTCCTCGAGGGCATCGACACCGACACCGTCGTCGTCGACTGCCCCAGGCTCTACGACGAGTACCTCTCCGGCCTGGATGCGGATGACCTGGAGAACGAGCTCGATGCCGAGGAGATCCGCGCGGACTACTGCGACGAGGTCCTCGAGATCATGTGCGAGGGCATCGGCCAGGAGGCCCTGGAGAACAAGAAGATGATCAAGGCCCTCATGGACGACCCCGAGGCCTGCAGGATCATCGGAGAGTACATCTTCTACGACGATGCCCTCTACGGACTCCTCAACGAGATCGTCCAGAAGAAGAAGGCAAAGAAGGACAAGAAGAAGTCCAAGAAGAAGGACTGAACGTGCCCGGAAGCAAGTACGAGCGCGAGCTCAGGTTCATAGACACGGAGGTCCGCAGGCTCAGGGGCCAGCTCCAGAACATGGCGGAGTTCGTCCCCGCCGACCCTGCAGAGGCTGCGAAGAAGGCGGAGCAGGTCGATCAGATCGAGGTGCGCATCTCGGAGCTCCTGGCCAGGAAGAAGGAGATCGAGGACTCGTTCATCGAGTGCGGCCTCGACGTCCCGGACATCTCCAGGAACCTGAACGCAAACACCTGCCGCGACAACGCGCAGTACGATTCAACGGTCGAGGCCAAGGAGGGCGATGGATCCAAGCCCAAGTCCGGCCTCGACGACCTCGGCGAGGAGATCTCCTCCATAACCGCCGAGATCAACGAGCTGGAGGTCCTGCTCATGAAGGCCGAGCTGGACGACACCGGCGAGGCCCCCAAGCTCAGGATGAGCATCAACGCCCTCCGCGACAGGCGCGAGGACCTGATCCACGAGATGAAGGAGGCCAGGGCCGCCCCCAAGGAGGAGCCCAAGGCCGACGACGCCACCTCCAAGAGGCTCGACGCCCTGGAGGCCGATAACCGCGCCATAAGGTCGCAGCTGTCCGGCGTCCGCTCCGACATGATGGACATCAAGGAGCAGCTCAGGGAGCTGCTGCAGGCCCTCGGACGCGAGGACGACCGATTCGGCGGTAGAAGCTGGACCAGTTGTCCTCGCCCTTCTCGTCCTCGAACTTGGGGACGCCCTCGGAGAACCCGTCCCAGTCGATCGGCTCCCTGGAGAGTATCACATATGAATCGTTCTTCCCGTTGAACTTGATGGCATCGTTGGACACCATTAGGTCGACGTCGAAGAGCGCGATGAAATCGGCGTCCTGATACTCCCCGTCCGGGTCCAGGATGCTCCTGTCCCTGTGGATGCTGGTGTACTTCAGGACCTTGGTGCCCAGGAGGCCCTTCACGGTCTTCTTGACGCGGTCCAGGAAGTACCCGTTGCCGATGTCCAGGGTCCAGAACTCGATGTTCTTCTCGGCCCCGACGTCCACCTTCTCCCAACCGGTGAAATCATCCTTCCTGGTCCCCGCGTAGATCCTGTACTGAGCCTCCCTGGATATCATGCTGGGAACAGGGGCGCCGGACTATTTAGCGGTATCATGACGATACTCGGAATCAGCATATATACGCAATAGCGGATATGGGTCGCATGTTCTCCAAAGCCGTAGGGAAAGCGATAAGCTACACCCGCCCCGTTGTCATTTCCATCAGGATGCACAACGGCGACGTCAAGACCGACACGGCCACGTACACCGTGATCAACGAGGACGGCTGGGCGATCACCGCGGCTCACATCATGGACAGCATGGTCAAGTTCCAATCCGACCAGAACAAGGTCAAGGAGATCGCCGAGATCAACTCCAAGAGGCCGGGGTCCGGGGCGATAAAGGTAGAGCCGGACACCATCGTCAACCACTCGTTCTGGTGGGGCTGGGACGGGGTGGCGATAACCAAGGCCTTCGTCAACAGGCAGATGGACCTCGCAGTGGTCCACCTCCAGGGCATCGGCGACAGGGTGAAGGACTTCCCCGTGCTGGCCGACCCGGAGAGGCCCCGCCCCGGCACGAGCCTGTGCAGGCTCGGCTACGGGTTCTGCAACATAACGACCACCTTCGATCCCGCATCCGGAAACTTCCGCATCCCCCTCATGAAGCCGGAGGAGCTTGTGTTCCCCAACGAGTGCATGCACACCCGCACCATAGACCGCGGGATGACCAAGGACAACGAGTTCAGGATGGTGTACGTCGAGACGTCCACCCCGGGCATCGGCGGCCAGTCCGGCGGCCCCATCATCGATACCGAGGGCAGGCTCCATGCCATGCAGGTCAACACCGCCCACCACCCCCTGGGATTCCACCCCACCGCAGAGTACGATGGGAGGACCGTGGTCGAGAACCAGTTCATGAACCTCGGCGTGGGGCTCAGCGTCGGATCGATAAGGCAGATGCTCGATTCCAAGAACGTCCGCTACTCCGCCGAGGGGGACGAGTCCGGCTACAGGATCACAGGCCGAATTCCATCCTTACCGCATCGGGGATGGCCGATGCGCTGTCCACATGAGGGATGCCCCGCTCCTCGCACAGCTCCGCCGGGAGGGAGTAGCCGTAGGAGGCGGCGATGAACGGCATGCCGCACTGCATGGCGGCATTGTAATCGTCGGGGCTGTCGCCTATCATCAATGCCTCCGATGCATAGCACCCTGTCGCCGCCAGGCACCTGCGGATCATGTCGGCCTTCGGCTTGAGGTCATCCACATCGGCTCCGCATACGGGGCCGAACAGGTCGCGGATCCCCCACCTCGACAGCATGTCATCCGCCAGGTACTCGAGGCGCATGGTTGCGACAGCGAGGAGGTACCCCTCGGAACTGAGCTGCTTCACGGTTTCGATTACTCCGTCGAAAGGTGCGACGGCAGTCTCACCGCGGGAGATGTAGTGGCGCCTGTAGACCAGGAGCGCCTCCTCGAGGTCTGCTCCCCTGAGGTCGAAGACCCTGGCGAGGTTGTTCCTGAGCGATCCGCTGAGGGCATGCCTCAGGGAATAGGTATCCGGGACCGGCAGCCCGAGGGAAACTGCGGTTGCCCTATAGCAGGCGATGATCGGCGAAGACGTGTCGGCCAGCGTTCCGTCCATATCGAGAATCACCAATCTCCTGCTCATGCACCGGCCATGACCAGCGCGTATTAAATTGAAACGCCAATTTGCTCGGAGTCTTCGACCTGTAGTGCATTCGTCGCAATACTACATTTTAAAAATATACTTAATTAAGTTATCAACTTAATTAATTAAATACCATCAATCATAGCGGATATTAACCACCTGCCATATGCACCAGCATGGCTCGGATGACCAGGGAACAGACTGCGGAGCTCTTCCATCGCGGGGCGCAGCGCAAGAGGCAGGAGGCGAACATGTTCGCTGTGATGTCGGTCTCGTCCACAGACAAGGCTGAACTGTACAATTCCCTGGCTGAGTACGCCGCAGTCGATGCCCGCTACTATGACATGGCATCATGGTACTATTCCGGTGATTTCGACAGCCTCGATGACGGCACCAACGAGGACCTCCTCATGCTCACCTCCGTGAGCGAGCTCTCCCCCAGGCTATATGCGGAGTATCTGAGGAACATAGATGCCTCATGCAGGTCCGAGGAGAAGATCACCCACAAGCTGCTCCAGGATCTGAAGTCATCCATCAGGGCTGAGATTAAGGGCAATCTTGATTAATTAAGTTGATTAATGTTCAAACTTAATTTTTATCTATTTAGGTTAAATTGCTCTTTGTCTCAACTATATTATTTTAGTTGATTGCTTTATTTCATTAAAAAATTTTTATTGCACTAAGTCTAATTATGTATATTAATTAATTTTTAATGTTGATAACGTTTCTTAATAATTTAATTTAATTGAATTGCTTACGATTCTCGCTCGAATCAATTTTATGTAACTAATTAAGTTGGTATCTTAACTAAAATAATTTTTAACGACAATTTGCACTACAGATCTATGATTATGATTTAATGTATATTAATTAAGTTGATAACTTAACTTAATTAAATTTTATCGATTAGTGGTGAAGTGCAACTTGCTATTTTAATTTAGCATTACTAATTAAGCAAGTAACTAAACTAAATATATTAATTAAAGGTAATGAAAATATGATGCAAATCCGATGCAAAATGAACACAAATATACATTAAGCACGAAAAATCTCAAATTTTGAACCGTGATCAGCCAAAACAACAGTTTGCATCACATACTGCTGTCAACGACGGTCTCCCGAATATCAACTTGATTATCCCGAAATGAGGCGTTTACCCATACAGAAACAAGCAAAAAATGACAATGGATGTGAATTACTCAAAAATATAGTGCAAATTGCAGATAATACTTAAAATATGACCATTTTCCACATGAATCTGAGCTCAAAGCAACCCGGCACCTTGTGGATCTTGCTACTCTGCATTGCTCCCCAGCTTCATCGTCATATGTATGCAATTAATTAAGTTGAATACGTTACTTAGTATATTTTTATCAATCAATCAACTTGAAAGCTCCCCGAGATCTTACACCTCGAGCATATTCATTATTAATTTAGCTAAATACGTTATTTAGTATATTTTTATCAAATAAAGAATCCGGAAGTTACTTGGAATCTGAAACAGAAAGACAAACTTAATTAATTTAGCTAATACATTAACAAGATTAATTATTATTAATTACTCAAAAATGAGATCGTTTTGCCTGGTGGAAGTTTCTTGTTTTGAAAACAAATAATTATTTAATTGTTTTAAAAACAATTAATTTAGAAATTGTTTTATAAACAAAAACAATACAATGAATGATGGCAGAGGACAAGTTGATCGGAAGAGAATCGGAATTGACCTTCCTCGAAGGTCTTTGGAAACAGAAGGGCCTGACCACGTGCTGCATCTGGGGCCGCAGAAGAATCGGCAAGACGGCACTCCTCCGCGAGTTCGGCAAGAAGAAGAGGACTCTGCACCTCCAAGGAATCAAGGGCTCCTATTACGAGAACCTGTCATCGTTGTCCATGGACATCTCGGATTTTCTGGGGATGGAGTATCCTCAGGCTTCCGATCTTTCCCACCTCATGAAGACCATAGAGGACATCTGCCGGGAGGAGCGCACACTGGTGGTTATCGACGAGCTACCGTATCTCCTTGAATCCGCACCGCAGGCCTCATCGGTCATCCAGAAGTCCCTGGATACAGGCCTCAGGAACCTCGACTGCATGTTCGTGGTATGCGGCTCATCAATCTCTGTGATGCGCAGGGAAACCGAGGATGCGGGGCGCCCCCTCTTCGGGAGGTTCGAGAACACGCTGCAGGTCAGGCAGCTGTCCATTGAAGCGTGCCGGGAATTCCATCCCGACCTTGACGACGAGACGTCCCTGAGATGGTACTGCACCGTCGGCGGGATCCCCTTCTATCATCTCAACCTCGGAACAGAGAACTACGATGGGCTGATTCAATCGAAGTTCTTCGGCACAGGTGGTACCTGGAGGGGCGATGCCGCCGGCATAATCCTTCAGGAGTTCAATGGCAACACGAAGTACACGGGGATAGTCAAGTGCATCTCCGACGGCTACGTCAGGCAATCTGAGATCGCAGACAAGATGAAGATGGATGCCGCCGGCTGCAAGAGGGCCCTCGATGACCTGGAGTTCGTGGGAATCATCGGGCGCAGAGTCCCCATGGGAGGGTCGCCGAAGAAACCCGTGTATTTCATCAGGGACCCGTTCATAGCATTCAGCTACGGGGCCGCGCTGAGGAACGAGAGGCTCATGGACCGGGATTCCAACAAGAATGCCGCGTACGGGATCATCCGGAACGACATCGACACTCAAGTCGGCAAATCGTTTGAGATAGTTTGCGGCGATTGGCTGGAATCCGCATACCTGGTGGTCGAAAGGGGCCAGTGGTGGGGCCGTATAAGTGATTCCGAGGCTGACATAGATATCGTGGCCAAGGTCTCCGACGGCCACGGCATGATCCATACAGTGCTAAGCGAATGCAAGTTCAGCAGGAGGCCCATGGGGTTCGGCGCCTACAACACACTGGCATCCAGGGCAGTCTGCGCCGGTTTCACAGAGAACGTCAAGTACGTGCTGTTCTCAGCCCTTGGATTCGACGATGACCTGATCGAATATGCAGAGGAGAACGGCATCTCGCTCGTCGATAGTGGAATCCTCATGGGCAAGAAGTCCCCGCCGCGCCTGTTCGATCGAGTGATAGAAGGAAGGGGTTTCCCCCGGGTCGCCCCGGGGTAAAGGGTTTCAGGATTGGCTATCGTCCTTGATTCCGAAGTCGTACTTCTTCTCGAAGTCCTTCTTCCTGCCCGTGCGCCTCTCCTCCGGATCGCTCGAGAACCCGAAGGTCAGCTCGTAGCATATGGGGCACAGCGTGACATAGGTGTTTCCAACCAGCAGGGTCGGGAGGGTCTCCATCTCCTCCATGATGTCATCCTTCTCCGTCCAGTCCTGGTTCTTCATCTTGCCGATGAACTGATTGTAGTCGTCCACCGTCTTCTTGCATATGTAGCAGCTCTCCATCTCCTTGCTATGCGCGTACTGCAGCGCGAACCACAGCGGCACGTACATCAGCAGGATGACCGCACCGATGATGACTGAGAAGGTACCGTTCTCGATACCCCCGTTGATGCACCAGTATGCGAGGCAGGGGATGAGCACGAAGAACTGGTAGCACATCAGGAAGCAGGCGACGTAGAACCATCCCCTAGGGGCCTTGAAGGGCCTCTCGAGGTCCTTGAACCTGGGGTCCCTGTGGGACACGATGTACGCGACCATGGCCATTCCAAGTGCGAACGAGAATCCGAAGGAGGATGCGGCCAGGATCATACCGACTGATCCGAAATGGATGATCACGATGAATATCAGTCCCATGGCGAACTGGAAGAACATGGCGAACAGAGGCGCACCGTTCTTGTTGGTCCTGGTGAAGAACTTGGGCATGTTGCCCTCGTGGCCCATGAAGTACAGCGTCCTCGACGAACCCAGGAACGCCGTCTGGATGAGCATGATCATACCTGTGACCAACAGGACCAGAGCGATTATCAATCCGATATCGCCGAAGTCCAGCTGGGCTATCGGGTACAGGGTGGAGACGCCCCAGGCGTCGATCTGCTCGGGGGTCATGGTCCCGTAGACCACGAAGGGCACGATGAAGTACATCGCGAGGCACACGAGACCGGCGGAGATGAGCGCCTTGGGGACATCGCGGCCGGGGTTCTTGTACTCGGCACCGTAGGTGGCGGCGGACTCCCATGCGCAGGCGCACCACTGAGCGTATGCGAACATACCGAAGACCATGAAGAAGTCGCCGGCACTCCAGCCCCATCCCTCGGGGATGAAGTTCTCGACGAGCATGTCGATGGAGAACCCGGTCAGCTCCCCTCCTCCGGCCGTGCAGCCGATGAGCGGGATCGCGATGACCACGAGCAGCGGCAGGATGGCGATGAGGGCGAGGATGAGACCCATCTTCGCTCCTCCAGCGAGACCCTTGGATCCGACGAAGACGATCGCGCTGAAGATCGCGGCTCCGAGACCGAGCTGGAAGGCGAGGGTCGCCGTGTCGCTCAGGGGGTCCATGCCGAGGCCGTACTCCATGAATTTTGTGATGTAATCAACGGAAGTACATGTGAAAATGGGGATAACAGGGGTCCATGTAAACCAATAGGCCCACGCCGTGAACGCTCCTATGAACTTACCAAAGCTATACTTCCCACTATTTGGCTTAGTGAAAACCTTCTGGGCACACCCACCGATACCGGGCATCTCCAGAGCCGCGGCCATCTCTCCGATGGCGAGGTTCTGGGCGAATCCCTGAAGAACGGATACGGTCCAGATGACTATGCTCAGACCCCAAGCGGTCCCCGCGATATCGTAGATACCGGGGAGAATGAGGATGGGCACACCCATCGCGATGATCATACCCTGCTTCCAATCGATGGATTTGACCAGTCCGGTGTCGGAGTTCAACACGCCGCCGAAGGCGTTACTGTTTCCCTCCGCTAGAATCCTGACTGCATGTCTAGCCATCTGTCATTCCTCCAAGATTGTCAATCTCGTTCCATTATATGGATAGATAAAAATCGAAACTAACTGTATATAAAGATGACTGGACTTAACAATCAGTTTTATATACTATACATAAATAACTATAAAATACTGAGTAATCCATAAATTTATTGAAATAGTCATTTTTATTGTTGAAATGCATGAATTTGTGCAATAATTTCAACAGATTCGTATCAATACGCGGCAAATATGCAAGAATTATCACCATAATATGATGATGTTAGCTGGATTGATAAAAATCGTAAAAAAGAAATACTTATATACTACTAGTTTTAGAAACAATGCGCGACGGTCAAAGATTATATACCATTCCAGACAGGAATGCGATCGATGCAATTGGATGTGTGAGCCAACCGTGAACTGATGCTATGCACAGGGGGCGTGCGGATCGGTTGCTCGCATCGAGTGCCAGATCAGGCGAACAGGCTTGCGGCAGCAACGAAGACGACGAACACCATGATGCCTACCATCCCGTAGGCGAGAACCTTCTTCCTGGTATCGGCTTTCATTGTTATCAGGTGCGGGATGGCCTCCCCCTTAATAAACTATGGTTCGCAGGCGGAGTACGGGTACCAGGAACACGGTACGCTTGGACGGGTCCCTGACCCTGGAGGCCATGAGCTCCTGCACGGCGTTATAGTCCTCCGGCGACACCGCATTGCCGGCGTCGTGATGGATCAGGACGTCCTCCCACCGCATGTATCCGGCGTAAACGGGGTTGTGAAGGACGTTGCGCAGGTTGAACTTGTTCCAGGGGTTGCCCTTCCTGGTGAGCTCGCCGGATGAATTGAGCTCGTAGCATATCATCTCCATGGTGGTGCCTCCGAGGTACATCGAGAAGATCCTGGAGACCACGGACAGCTCCTCCGGGACGGCGACCAGCTTGCCGCCCTCCAGGGCGTACCCGAACGGCGGTGTGAACCCCATGGTCCTCTTGCCGGAGTCCGCCTTCTCTAAAGTCTCCGCCTTCTCGCGCATGCCCATGTACGTGCGCTCGCCTGTCTGCTCGCTCTCCAGCTGCGCTATCCTCATTATTATGTCCGTGGCGAACCTGCCCACGGCATTAGATGTGTCGAGGTTCTCGTTGACGGATGCGAACTTCTTCCCGTTCCTCTCGAGGGTCTCCATCATGGTCATGAAATTGCGGAAGTTCCTATGGATACGGTCCATCTTCATGACCAGGAGCACGTCCCAGTCGCCGATCTCCTCCATCATGCGGCGGTACGAGGGGCGGTTGTCGTTCCTGCCGGAGTAGCCGTCGTCGATGTACACCTGATGGACCGCCCACCCCTGGGAGACGCAGAACTCCCTCAGCAGGGCCTCCTGGGCGCCGAGGGAGTACCCCTCCATGGCCTGCTCCTCGGTGGACACCCTGATGTAGACGGCGGCGCGCCTGCTCTCGGTGTCCTCGAGGTGGTCCTCCGGGCCGGACACGGAGACGAACGCCTTCCCCTCGCGCTCCAGCCTGCGCAGGAGCATCGCGTAGTTCATCTGGGTGGTGTGGACTATGCTGATCCTCGCGACCACGAGCACGTCCCAGTTGTCCATCTCCGCCATCATGCGGATGTAGCCCGGGCGCTTGTTGTCCCTGCCGGATACGCCTATGTCCTCGTAGACGGCCGCGACGTCCCATCCCTCTGCCAGGCACTGGTCCTCCAGGACCATCCTCTGGTCCTCGGCGGAGGGGCCCTCCTGGCCCGCGGGGGGCGTCCTGATGTAGAGTGCCGCGCGCATCTCAATCGATGTCCACGGGGCCGTTAATCGCCTCGTAGACGGCCCTGTCGACGATGGGAGCCTGCTCCCCCTTGCGGAGGTTGCCGTCCCATCTGTTGAGCCCTATGTACAGCGGGTTGTGCAGCACGTTGCTGACGCTCTGCCTGTTCCACTTCCCGCCCTTCTTCGCGGGGATGCCGGCGTCGTTGAGGGAGTCGGTGATCTTCCCGAGGGTGTAGCCCTCGTTCGACATGTTGTATATCGCCCTGACGACGTGGGCCTCGTCCTCCTCGACGAGCAGCCTCCCGTCCTCGTAGCGGTAGCCGTACGGATGCCCCGAGCCGAGCGACCCGGTAGTGCTCTGGGCCTTGTAGGACATGCCCATCTTCACCCTCTCCCCGGTCTGCTCGCTCTCCAGCTGCGCGATGCCCTGCATGATGCTCATGACGAACCTGCCCATGGCCGTGGTGGTGTCGAACTTGTCCTGCATCGAGTTGAAGTCCTTCCCCCTGGCCTTCAGGTCGTTCATCATGACGGTGAAGTTCAGGCTGTTCCTGTGGATACGGTCCATCTTCAGGACCAGAATGGTATCCCAGGAGTCGATCTCATCCATCATGCGTGAGTACTCGGGCCTATGGGCGTTCCTTCCGGAGTACCCCTCGTCCCTGTACACGCCCGCGACCTCCCAGCCGCGGACCCTGCAATATGCCTCCATCCTCATGACCTGGGCGTCGAGGGAGTACCCCTCCACCGCCTGGTCCTCGGTCGAGACCCTGGCGTAAAGCGCTGCGCGCATCGTGCATCCATCCCAGAGGCATATTGGGGTTAGAGGATATTTATATTTTTTACTCGTAAATCTACCAGCTTAATTTATCAATTATCTAGCTTAAATTAAATATACCCAGTGCCGACTTGCATCTTTGTCGAGGGGACGTCCTAAGCCGCTGCACCCATGAGATGCCACCTTGCAGGACCGCAACCAACTTTTTATCCAGAGACGCGACTACCGCTCCCCGAAATGAAGAAGGTCATCGCCATCGCAATAGTCTTGACGACATTGACGATGCTGGTTCCGATAGCTTCGGAAGATTCGGAAGCGATCAGCCAGAACGATTACGCCATCGTCATCGCAGGATACTACGATTCCGATCACAAGCAGGTCGTAAGAGACGATCTGGCAAACGGGCAGACCTTCGAGGTACCGTTGTACTTCTACAACGAGTGCGACAAGGACCTCGATATCCAGTTCTCGGCCAAATCCCATGTGGACGAGGTCAGATTCGCCTCCATCCCGGAGAGCACCATGGTCAAGGCGCACGGGATGTCGCGCATGACATTCACGATAAGCGTGGTCGAGACCTGCAATTCGATAGCCAGCGCAAAGCTCGATATGACCGTGATAGTGACCGAATTGCCTGATAATATCACCACAGCCGAAGTGATCAACTTCGACATGCGCGTGATCTCGGAATACGATTCGGGCGGGGCCTACAACAAATTCTTCGGTTTGATAGAGAACAAGCTCCCGGAGCCCTTCGACAGCTCGTTCACACCATTCATCGTGTCTATCGTCGTCTTCACGCTGGTGGCATATCTCGTCTGCTGGCTGCTGGTGCCCAGATTGGCGAATTATTTCAATCACATGACCCCGACCGATGACCGGAAGAAATTCAAGTTGATCCTCTCATCGCTGGTGACCGTATCGCTCACCGCATTGACGATCAATCCCGGATTGCTGATCCTCGGTGCGGACGCTTCGCTCCAGGACATAGTCTTCAGAGTGACCATGACGTTCTTCATATTGGCCATCTCGTTCGCCGTCTGGGTGCTCAGCATGTACATCATCGAGAACATCCTCTACGAGTACGAGAAGGAGGGCAATTCTGTCCTGGATACCTCCCTCATGCCGGTGTGCAACGCCCTGGCGAAGATCATAATCGCCGTATTGGCCGTCGGGTGCCTGATGTACGTCTACGGATTCGACATCCAGGGCATACTGGTGAGCGCCGGACTGATAACGTTGGGCATAACGATGGGCGCGAGGAGCATCCTGGCGCAGTTCTTCAGCGGGATCTCGCTGCTGTTGACGAAGCGCTTCCATCAGGGCGACCGCGTCACGATCAACGGGGATGAGTACTTCGTCAACAAGGTCAAGCTGATGTTCACCGAATTCACCAACAAGGAGAAGGACCAGGTCATCACCATCTCCAACGACAGCGTCGAGTCCTCCGTGATCGTCAACTTCGACATGACCGCTGAACTGTGAAGGGGTACGACCGTTCAAACCGCATGCGGGCAGGCATCCGAGCGCCTTGGGGGGATCACCCGCTCCTGTAGGCGCCGATGCCATACCGAGGCCGGAGGCATATCGGGCCGTCATCCCCTTCCGCAGAAGAGGCCCCTGCAGGCCGCGGATCGGTTAAGCGGCGACAAACCGATCTCTTGTACGTTCATCGGTACGGAAGAGGCAATTCGAAGACGGACCGGCGCATCAACGCGCGGCGAAGAATCAAAGAATAGAAGTGGGGGCCGAAGCCCCTTTAGTTTTAATCGGTTCACATCATGCCCGGAGGCATTCCGCCGGCCGGGGGTCCTGCGGGCGCCGGGGGAGCCCTGCGGGATGCGATGACATCGTCGATCCTGAGGATCATGTTGGCGACCTCCTCGGCGGAGTTGATGGCCTGGACCTTGACCCTGAGGGGCTCGACGACGTTCTGGGCGAGCATGTCGACTGCCTCGCCGGAGTCCAGGTCGAGTCCGTAGTACTTGCCCTTGGACTTGTTCTTCTCGTGGGCGTTCTTCAGCTTGATGATGCTGTCGATGGGGTCGATACCGGCGTTCTCGGCGAGGGTCCAGGGGATGATCTCCATGGTCTTCGCGAACTTCTCGATGGCCAGCTGCTCCCTTCCGCCGACGGATGCGGCGTAGTCCATGAGCCTGAGCTCGAGCTCGATCTCGGGGGCTCCGGCTCCTGCGACGACCTTCCCGTCCTCGATGGCGACTCCGACGACGCGGATGGCATCGTTCAGGGCCCTCTCGACTTCCTCGAGCACGTGCTCGGTTCCGCCGCGGGCGAAGATGGTGATCGCCTTGGGGTTCTTGCAGCCGGTGATGAAGGCCATTCCGTCCTCTCCGACCTGCTTCTCGTCGACCGCTCCGGCGGTTCCGAGGTCGGCCTTGGTGATCTCCATGACGTTGCCGACGATGGTGGCGCCGGTGGCCTTGGCGATGGCCTCGAGGTCGGACTGCTTGAGCCTCCTGTAGGCCATGATGCCGGCCTTGGCGAGGTAGTGCTGGACGAGCTCGTCGACTCCCTTCTGGCAGAACACGACGTTGGCTCCGACCTCCTTGATCTTCTCGACCATGGCCCTCATGGAGTTCTCCTCCTCTGCGAGGAAGGCTCCCATGGAGGAGGGGTCCGTGATCTGGATCTGGGCGTCGAACTCGGTCTTCTTGACCTCGAGGGGGCAGGAGAACAGAGCAATCTTCGCCTTCTCGACGTGGGTGGGCATCCTGCTGTGGACCTTCTCCTTGTCGATGACGACTCCCTGGACGAGGTAGGTGTCTCCGATGACTCCTCCGACCTTCTTCTGGATTCTGATGTTCTTGGTGTCGATGTCGTTGCCATCGGCGACGGACTTGCATGCCTTGACGACGATCTCGGCCAGGGCATCCTCCTCCTCTCCGACGGACTTGCCGGTGAGGGCGGTCGCTGCGACCTGCTTCAGGATCTTGTCGCTCTTGGCATCGACGGCGATGTTGTTGAGGATCTCGACGGCCTTCTCGGCGGCGAGCTTGTATCCGTTGGTGATGACGGTGGGGTGGACGTTGGCGTTGATGAGCTCCTCGGACTGCTTGAGCAGCTCTCCGGCCAGGACTACGGAGGAGGTGGTTCCGTCCCCGCACTCGGTGTCCTGGGTCTTGGCGACCTCGACGACCATCTTGGCGGCGGGGTGCTGGACGTCGATCTCCTTGAGGATGGTCACTCCGTCGTTGGTGATGACGACATCGCCGATGGTATTGACCAGCATCTTGTCCATTCCCTTGGGCCCCAGGGTGGACCTGACAGCATCCGCGACCGCTTTGGCGGCGGCGATGTTGTTGAACTGGGCCTCTTTATCCTTGCTTCTCTCGGTGCCCTCTTTGAGCACGATGACAGGCTGATTTCCAGAACCGTACATAGGATAATCTCCTTGTTCTATGAACGACGATAATTTTAATCTTCTATAAAAACATTACTAATCTTGGACTCCATCCACATTGTAGAGGCATCCCTTGAGAACAGATACAGTGGAGTGAGAAAACCAATATAACTTTTCGAGACGTTCCAGAGGCCGATGCGCAGCCTGTACATCATGCTCCTCTCCATCGCGGCCGTTTCGGCTTTGGCGGTTACCGTCATGGTGGTCGCGTTCCCTGACCACAACGGGGAGCTCAGGATGTCGCCCGAAGTGGGGGACTACTTCGTCATCGATGTGAACGGCAAGTCCGAGCAGAGGTTCACGGTGACGGAGATCCTGGAGGACGCTTACAACGTGGAGATCAAGATCGGCGACGATACTTCCACGTTGAAGATGAAGCACGACGACTTCTATCGCTACATCTACCTCGAGAAGGACAAGTCCCAGGGGATGGAGATAAACGGGCGTGTGATCCTCGACACGAATTACGGCAAGCGCATGTGCACCCTGTACGCGCAGCAGATGGGGACCTACTGGGCGGATGACAACGGCGTGATCTACCAGTCATTCGTCGGAGGGGTCGGCAACAAGCTGCTGGAGACGTCGCTTTTCTATCGATTTCTAGAGAGGGTTTTGAGATGAGGCTCGAGCTGAACGATTCGCAATACGACATACTAGCCGCGTGCCTTTCCGATACGGATTCCACCTCCTACAACCTGCCGCTGTTCGAGGAGCTCCCTCCCGGGACGGACGCCGCGAGGCTGGAATCGGCCATCAGGGCCGCGGTCTCGGCGCATCCGATGCTGACCATGAAGGTGTCCTCGGATGGGAAGGGGAGCTTCCTGGAACCTGCCGACGGCATCGACCTCGAGACGGTCGAGATGGCAGAGGGCTTCGACCCGTGCGGCCTGGTGAGGCCCTTCGACCTGGGGAAGGGGGCCTGCAGGTTCCGCATCGTCAGGTCCGGAGGAGGGCTGTCCCTGTTCATGGACATCCACCACATCGTCATGGACGGCATGTCCCTCAAGATCCTCGCCAGGGACATCGGGGCGGCGTACGCCGGCAGGGCGGTCAAACCGGAGGACCCCCCAGCGGCCCCGGAGGCCAGGGAGCCCGACTGGGGGTTCTACGACTCGTTCCTGTCGGCGGTGGAGTCCCCCTCGCTCCCGCTGCGCGATAACTACATCGGCGGCCCCGGCTCCGCCGCGGTGTCCAGGGCGTTCAGTGTCGACGCCGAGCGCCTGAGGCGCTTCTGCAAGGACCGCGGGATCAGCAGGACCGCGTACTTCGCCGCCTCCATGGGATACGCCCTGGAGCGCATGGATCCGAAGGGCTACGCCTCCATGGGCGTCGTCATGAACTGCAGGGACGGGTCCGACAAGGAGTCTGTGGGGATGCTCGCCCGCACGCTGCCGCTCGCCGTCAGGTTCGACTGTTCCGTGGGCGATTCCATGGCGGCCGCCAAGGGCATCCTGGACGGATGCATGGCGAACCCCATCGCATACTCCAAGGCCCTGGCCAGGTACAGCCTCGGCGACGAGGTCATATTCGCCTACCAGGGCGACGTGACCGATTACGCGATGGTCTCCGGCCTTGACACCGCCCCCAGGATGCTGAGAGAGGCCATGTCCCCCGCATCGGAGAAGATCAGGGCCGAGGTCGCTGACGGCGACGACAGATACATCATAACGATAACTTACCGCACGGATTACTACACCGAGGGCATGATGGCCTCGCTGGCATCCATATTCGCCAGGACCGCGGAGCAGGCCCTGGACTGCGAGCGGTTCCAGGACATAGACATCATCGGCGACCCGGAGGAGGCCCTGAAGGGATTCAACGACTCCGACAGGGAGCAGGACCTCTCCGTCACGCCGATCGACATGATAGAGCGCTGGATGCGCGAGAGGCCGGACTCCGTCGCGGCGGTGTTCAAGGACGCTAGCATCACCTACGGGCAGCTGGACTCGCTCACGTCCAGGATTGCCGCGTACCTGGCCGGCAAGGGCATCGGCAGGGAGGACTTCGTGTCCGTGCTGATCCGCCGCGGCCTCGGCATGGTCACATGCCCGGTGGGCATCCTGAGATCCAGGGCGGCGTACCAGCCGCTGGACCCCTCCTACCCCAAGGAGAGGCTCAACTTCATGGTGAAGGACTCCGGGGCGAAGCTGGTCATAGCCGACCGCGACCTGGTGGGGCTCATCGACGAGTACGATGGGGACATCCTTTACACCGACGAGCTGGAATCGCTGCCCGATGGGAGCGTGGACGCCGTCCACGGCCCGGGCGATGTGTTCACCATCCTCTACACCTCCGGGACCACGGGCACCCCCAAGGGCTGCATCCTGGAGAACATGAACCTCGCGTCCGTGATCAACCACGACACCGCGATCACCGGGCGCGACGTGGATTCCAGGACGGCCGCATACGCCAGCTTCGGATTCGACGCCAGCATGATGGACACCTTCGCGTCCCTCGCCACCGGCGGGACGCTTTACATCATACCCGAGGACATGAGGCTGGACCTCGGCGCCATGGACCGCTACTTCAACGAGAACTCCATCACCCACGCCTTCATGACCACCCAGGTCGGGAGGCAGTTCATCACCATGACCACCTGCCGCTCCCTGAAGCACTTCCTCGTGGGAGGGGAGAAGCTGGTCCCGGTGAACCCCAAGGACTGGGTGAAGTTCTGGAACATCTACGGGCCCACGGAGGCGGCGGTGTACGTGCTCACCGACCCGGTGACGGACGACAACCCCCTGTGCCCCATAGGATGGCCCAACGCCAACGTGAGGGCGTACATCGTGGACTCCGCCAACAGGAGGGTCCCCGTCGGCGTGCCCGGCGAGCTCATCGTCTCCGGGCCCCAGGTGTCCAGGGGATACCTCAACAGGCCGGAGAAGACCGCCGAGGCGTTCATCAAGAACCCGTTCTGCGACAGCGGCCCCCACGTCAGGGCCTACCGCACGGGGGACACCGTCAGATGGCTGCCCGACGGCAGGGTCGAGTACATCGGCAGGGGCGACGGCCAGGTGAAGGTCAGGGGATTCCGCGTGGAGCTGACCGAGGTCGAGGGCGTGATACGCAAGTTCCCCGGGATCGAGGACGCCACCGTCGCGGCCTTCGACTCGCCCGCGGGAGGGAAGTTCATCGCCGCATACGTCGTCTCCAAGGAGAAGATAGACGTCAAGGCCCTCAACGAGTTCATAGCGGGGCAGAAGCCCCCGTACATGGTCCCCGCGGTGACCATGCAGATAGAGAGGATCCCGCTCAACGTAAACAGCAAGGTGGACAGGAGGAAGCTCCCGGTGCCCACATTCCAGGCCGAGGACGACGAGAAGCCCCAGAACGACGTCCAGGAGAGGATATTCAAGATAGCGGCCGAGCTGCTGGGCACGGACGCCTTCGGCATCGGCACGGACCTGCGCGCCGTGGGACTTACGTCGATCACCTCGATCCGCCTGAGCGTCCTCCTGTCGGAGGCGTTCGACATCGACATGGCCGTCTCCGACTTGAAGGGGGACTGCACAGTCAAGGCGATCGAATCGTTCATAGGTTCCAAGCACGGCCACGAGACCTTCGAGAGGAGGGACGACTACCCGCTGTCCAAGATCCAGGAGGGGCTGTTCGTCGACTGCGTCGCGAACCCCGGCACCACCATCTACAACGTGCCGTTCCTGCTGAGGCTGGACGGCCCGGTGGACATCGCGAGGCTAAAGGATTCGGTCGTGGCCGCCGTGGAGGCCCATCCGCACATCAAGGCCCGCCTGTTCACCACCAAGGACGGCGAGGCGCGCCAGAGGAGGATGGACGACGACCCGTTCACGGCCGACGAGATAGAGGACGTCGAGGCCGGGAGCATCGACGACGTCATCGGCGGCCTGGTCAGGCCCTTCGAGCTCATCGGCGGCAGGCTGTTCCGCTTCGCCGTCGTGAGGACCAAGGAGGGCACCTACCTGTTCACCGACGTCCACCACCTGTACATGGACGGCACGTCCATGAACGTGTTCCTCGACTCCATCACTGCCGCCTACCTCGGGGAGAAGCTCGAGAGGGAGAGGTTCTCCGGGTTCGACGTCGTCCTGGCCGAGGAGAGGCGCCGCACGCCCGAGGCCCTGGCGGAGGACCGCGCCTACTACGATTCCCTGCTGGGCGGCTGCGAGACCGACATCCTCCCCACCACCGACCTCTACGAGAAGGGCCACGGCCTCGGGAGCGTCGTCATGGACGGCGCGGAGATCGCCGCGATGGAGAGGTACTGCGAGGCCAACGGCGTCACCATGAACGGGTACATGTGCTCCGCCCTCGGGTTCACACTATCCAAGTTCTGCGGCACCCAGGAACCCGTTTTCACCACCGTCTACAGCGGGAGGAACGACTCCCGCACCATGGACACCGTGGCCATGCTGGTAAGGACCACCCCGGTGGTCTGCAGGATCGCGGGGAGCACCCCCGATTACATGAGGACGGTCTCCAAGACCCTGATGGACAACATGGCCCACGACTCCATGTCGTTCGCCGAGATATGCAAGGAGTACGGCTTCCGCCCGGACATCCTGTTCGTCTACCAGGGCGACATGTTCACATTCGACGGCCTCTGCGGCATGCGCTCTGAATCCATCAACCTGCCCAACGACACCGCCAAGACCCCGATCACCTACTCGCTATGGGTCGTCGACGGCAGGCTGCACCACGTCTGCGAGTACGACCGCGCCAGGTTCAGCCACGCGTTCGTGGAGAGCTTCGTCAGGGCGTTCGACAACGCCATTGTGAGGATGATGGGGCACACCGACCCCAAGGACATCGACCTCTCGGACGAGACCACGCTGAAGCAGATCGAGAGGTTCAACGACACCGCCGTGGAGCAGGACCTGGGCATCACCCCGCTCGCCATGATCGAGCGGCACATGAGGGAATCCCCCGACCGCACAGCAGTGGTGTTCAACGGAAGAGGGATCTCGTACTCGGAGCTCGACTCGCTGTCCAGCAGGATAGGGGCGCACATCCAGTCCAAGGGCATAGGCACGGAGGACTACGTCTCCGTGCTGGTGCACCGCAGCGAGAACATCGCCGTGGCCACCGTCGGCGTGCTGAGGTCCGGCGCGGCGTACCAGCCGCTGGACCCCTCCTACCCCAAGGAGAGGCTCAACTTCATGGTGAAGGACTCCGGGGCGAAGCTGGTCATAGCCGACCGCGACCTGGTGGGGCTCATCGACGAGTACCATGGAGACGTCCTGTACACGGACGAGTTCGAGGGCCTGACGGGCACCCACAGGCACGTCGATACCAAGCCAGGCGACGCGTTCACCATCCTGTACACATCCGGCACCACCGGCACCCCCAAGGGCTGCATCCTGGAGAACAGGAACGTGGCCTCCACGGTCAACCACTACGCCCGCAACCTGGAATCCGGCCCCGGCATGAGGACCGCGTCCTACGCCAGCTACGGCTTCGACGCCAACATGATGGACATCTTCGTCACCCTGTGCGCCGGAGGGGCCCTCTACGTGATCCCGGAGGACATGAGGCTCGACCTGCCCCAGGTCGACCGCTTCTTCACCGAAAACGGCATCACCCACGGCTTCATGACCACCCAGGTCGGGAGGCAGTTCATCACCATGACCAGGTGCCGCACCCTGAAGCACTTCCTGGTCGGGGGCGAGAAGCTCGTGCCCGTGGTCCCCACGGAATGGGTGGACTTCGTCAACATCTACGGCCCCACGGAGACGTCCATATACGTCCTGTCCTCGCATGTGAAGGACGACAACCCCCTCTGCCCCATCGGCAGGCCCAACGACAACACGAAGGTGTACGTCGTGGACGGCAGCGGCCACCAGCTCCCCATCGGGGCGGTGGGCGAGCTGTACATCGCCGGCCCGCAGGTCTCCAGGGGGTACCTCAACAGGCCCGACAAGACCGCCGAGGCCTTCATCAGGAACCCGTTCACCGACGACCCCGACTACAGGAACGCCTACCGCACCGGAGACGTCGTGAGGTGGCTGCCCGACGGGAACATCGAGTACATCGGCAGGAGGGACGGACAGGTCAAGATCAGGGGATTCCGCGTGGAGCTCACCGAGATCGAGAAGGTCATCCGCGAGTTCGACGGCATAAGGGATGCGACCGTGGCCGCATTCGACTCCCCGTCCGGAGGCAAGTTCGTGGCCGCCTACGTCGTCTCCGACGGAAAGGTGGACATCGACGCCCTGAACGCGTTCATCGGCGCCAGGAAGCCGCCGTACATGGTCCCCGCGGTGACCATGCAGATAGAGAGGATCCCGCTCAACGTCAACAGCAAGGTCGACAGGAGGAAGCTCCCCGTGCCGACCCCCTCCTCCAGGACCGCCGGGAAGATGCCCAGCAACGACATGGAGAAGAGGCTCTGCGACATCTACGCCGCGGTGCTCGGCGTGGATGCCGTCTACGCCGACGACAGCTTCTTCGCCATCGGCGGAACGTCCATATCGGCGTCCAGGCTGGTCGTCAGCTGCATGAACGAGGGCATCCCACTGGTCTACAAGAACGTCTTCGACAACCCCACCCCCATCGCCCTGGCCGCGTTCCTGAAGGGATACGGCGGGAGGAGGGAGGAGAAGGTCGAGGAGGCCGCCCCGGAGAGCGGCGTCCTCGCCTACAACGTGGCCGAGAACCTAGACGGCATCTCCAGGCACGGCATCGGCGATGTCCTGCTCACAGGCGCGACCGGGTTCCTCGGGATACATGTCCTGAAGGAGGTCCTGGACCGCGGGGAGGGGTCCGTCACCTGCCTGATCCGCGGCAACAAGAGGCAGTCCGCCAGGGACAGGCTGAAGACCATGCTGATGTACTACTTCGGCGGGAGCATCTCCGAATCAGACATCGAGGGCATCGGCGTCGTCGAGGCGGACATCACCGACGAGGGCCTGAAGGACGCCGTCGCCGGGCTGCACATAGACACCATCATCAACTGCGCCGCCGTGGTGAAGCACTTCGCCTTCGACGACAGCATCGAGAAGGTCAACCACTACGGGGTCAGGAACCTGATCGACGTGGCCCTGGCCCACGACGCCGTGCTTGTGCAGACGTCCACGCTGAGCGTGGCCGGCGAGTCCGTGAACGGCAGCGTGCCCGAGAGCGTGCTACTGAAGGAGAACATGCTGGAGTTCGGGCAGAACCTGGACAACAAGTACGTCCACTCCAAGCACATGGCTGAGAGGGCGATACTGGAGTCCATCGAGAAGGACGGCCTCAAGGGCAAGATCTTCCGCGCCGGCAACCTGATGAGCAGGGAGTCCGACGGGGAGTTCCAGATCAATTTCGCCACCAACAACTTCATGCGCTGCATCAGGTCCTACATCCTGCTGGGATGCTATCCCGTGGACGACCTGGACGCCAGCGCGGAGTTCTCGCCCATCGACATGACCGCGAAGGCGCTGGTGACGCTGGCCGGGACCCCGGAGAAGTTCACCGTCTTCAACGGGAACAACCCGCACTGCGTCCACATGTACAACGTGATAGAGGTGCTCAGGGCCAACGGGTTCCGGATAGACATAGTGGGCAGGGACGAGTTCGACAGGAGGTTCGCCGAGAAGCTGAAGGACGAGTCAGTCGCCGGGGACATCTCCGGCCTCATATCCTACATGGGCAACGACGGCGAGTTCAGGAGGGAGATCGGGGCCGACAACAGGTACACCGTGAAGGCGCTGTACAGGCTCGGGTTCTCCTGGCCGATCATAGATCTGGGCTACATCGAGAGGGCGGTGAAGTCCCTCGAGGAGTTCAGGTTCTTCAGGAACGAGAGATGACGACCACAGCAAGCAGCTCGGAGGGCCTTCAGCAGGTCATGGCGAGGAACCGCGAGTCGGTAGACCTGGCAGCGATAATGCTGTGCGCCGCCCTGGCAGCGATAATCCTGGTGCTCTACATACTCACCAGGCTGAACTACTTCACGGGCCTGGACAAGAGCATAGGCCTCTACATGATGGCCGACGAGCTGCTGCTCCTGGCCGCCGTGGCCATAGGCGCCCTGGACAAGCGGCACAAGACCCCGATACGGCTGTTCATCATAGCCGCCCTGATGGTCACCGCGCTGATCATCAGCACGGTCCTGTCGTTCCCCTACCTGATGTTCGCCCTGCCGATAGTTCTGGTCACGGCGTACTACGACGGCAGGTTCACCCTGGCGATCGCCGTCATAGGGGCCGCCCTGATGTGCATCGAGCCGTTCTTCTCGTCCTACATCGGGATAACCCACATGCAGTACGTGGACTTCATGACCTACACGGACGGCAGCATAATCATCACCAGCGACAGCATGACCGAGGCCGCCAGGGAGTTCGCCAGGTTCACGGTCCCGTCGCTGCCGATCTACGCCGCCATGGTCGGGCTGTCCGTATGGGTCACCGACAGGGGGCTCAAGCTCATGAAGGAGCGCTCCGCCCTGGCCGAGACGCAGACCTCCCTGGAGAACGAGCTCTCCATCGCCGCCGGGATCCAGCAGGGGATGCTCCCCGAGGACTTCCCCGACGAGGAATCCTATGCCATCACGGCCACAATGGTCCCCGCCAAGGATGTCGGTGGGGACTTCTACGATTTCATCAAGATAGGCAGCTCGCGCGTGGCGTTCCTGGTGGCGGACGTGTCCGGCAAGGGGATGCCAGCCGCCCTGTTCATGGCCAGCGCCAGGACCCTCGTGCGCAGCAACCTGAAGAACGGCCTCCAGGTGGACGTGGTGATGGACCGCACCAACGCGGAGCTCATCAAGTCCAACAAGGAGAAGCTGTTCGTCACCGCCTGGCTGGGCATGCTGGACCTGAAGACCGGAGCGCTGTCCTACGTGAACGCGGGCCACAACCCGCCTTTCCTGATCCGCGCCGACGGGTCCGTCGAATCCGTCAGATCCAGGCCGAACTTCGTGCTTGGCAGGAAGAAGGGCCTTAGGTACATGGAGCACAGGATGCAGCTGTCCCCCGGCGACAGGCTCCTCCTCTACACCGACGGCCTGACCGATGCCACGAACCCCGAGGGCGAGATGTTCACCGTCGAGCGGGTGGAGGAGAGGCTCAGGTCGGGCTGCGTGTCCGTGGACTCCATGATGGACGAGGTCAGGGCGTTCTCCGGGGGCGCCGACCAGTTCGACGACCTCACCATGCTCCTGGTGGAGTACAGGAAGCCCAAGACGATAGCGTACTCCGAGGGGGAGGTCTTCTATGCCGACCCGGCCGGCCACGATGCGGCCATCGCATACATACGCTCGAGGCTGGAGGAGGCCGGCTGCTCGGAGAAGGTCATCAGGGACATGGAGGTCTCCTCATCCGAGGTGATCTCGAACATCAACATGTACGCCTACCCGGAAGGAGGCGGCACAGTCAGGGTGTCCGCCGATGTGGTGGAGCGCATAGCGACCGTCATCTTCAGGGACACCGGCCCGGAGTACAACCCCCTGGAGAGGTCCAACCCCGATGCCGAGAAGAGGATCAGGGAGCACAAGATCGGCGGTTTCGGCATATTCATAGTCAAGAAGCTGATGGACGACGTGCGGTACGAGAGGACCGACGGCATGAACGTCCTGACCATAATGAAGGAGATGCGATAGGATGCAGATAGACGTGAGGAAGGATGGAAGCAAGCTGATAATCGCCCCGAAGGGCAACATAGACTACGTCACGGCCCCGGAGCTGGACGCAGAGGTCTCCAAGGCCGGGGATGACGTCAGGTCGATCGAGATCGACATGTCCGGCGTCCCGTACATATCGTCCGCCGGGCTCAGGGTGATCCTGAACGCCGACGAGATGATGCAGGACAGGGACGGGATCAAGCTCACCGGCGTCAACAACGACGTGAGGGCCATCCTGGAGATGACCGGCTTCTACGACATGCTGGACATAGAGCGATGCGCTGCTTCCTGACCGACTGCTCCCCCCTGGAGGACCCCGACCTTTACGCCAGGGCGTACGCCCGCCTTCCGGCCTGGAGGAGGGAGAGGGCGGACTTCTACAGGTTCCCCAAGGACCGCTTCCTTAGCATCGCAGCCGGGCTGTACATGGGCCTGGTCGAGCGCGGCCACGGGGCCGTCTCCATAGGCGACGACGGCAAGCCCCGCGCCGACGGCCTGGAGTTCAACGCCTCCCATTCCGGATGCTACGTCGCATTCGCCTGCTCCGAGCACGCGGTGGGCGTGGACATAGAGGAAGTGGGCAGCAACATGGACATCGCCGAGAGGGTAACCACGCCTGACGAGTACATAGACCTCATGGAATGCGGGGACCCCCGCGCGAGGGAGGACCTGTTCTGCAGGATGTGGACGGCCAAGGAGAGCTACATGAAGGCCCTGGGGAAGGGCATGGGCCTGCCCCCAGAGACGTTCAGGGTCCTCCATGGCAGGGAGATAGCCTCCCCCTCGGAGGACTTCGCCATAACGGAGCTCTCGCCGCCCCGCGGTTACCGCGTATCCGTCTGCTGCGAGGAGGAGTGCTGCATCCTCGAGGACATCGGGATCGAGCGCCTCCTGGAGGCGGAGAGGATCGAGGACCTCTTCCGATCGCCCGTGTATCGGCCTGAAACCGCGTTCCGATAAATGCTTCCTGAGCTCAGCCTCGGCCTTCCCGGAGGGGGCGAGCCCCATCCTGCCGAGCCTGGCCTCGTCGCCCTGCCTGGCATTCAGGGACCCCATGAGGTAATGCCTGGCGCCGGTGGCTGCTAACGCCTCCACAAGCTCCCCCTCCCTCCCCTCCAGCGAGTTCATGACAGGGGCGATCATGGCGTAGGTGTCGATCCCGGCATCCACCAGGCGGCGCATGGCATCCAGCCTCGCCGATGGCAGGGGCGCACCGGGCTCGGCCATCTTGGAAATCCTCTCGTCAAGACCCGTTATCGTGATGCCTACGGAGCACTCCATGCTCGCCAGGAGCGGGATGTCCCTGATGACTAGGTCTGACTTGGTGACTATGGCGGCCTCCCTCCCGTGGAAGGCCAGGACCTCCAGGCACTGCCTGGTCAGCAGGAACCTGGACTCGGCGTACTGGTAAGGGTCCGTGGAGGAGCCGATGCCGATCGTGCCCTCCGTGCCGGGGAGCTCCCTGGCCAGCCTGTCCACGATGTTGGTGCGGACCCTGACTACCCTCCATGTGGAAGGGTCGGAATGGGTGTAGCCGGGCGCGTAGCAGTAGACGCACCCGTGGGCGCATCCGCCGTAGGGGTTGAGGGTGTACTTCAGGCTGGGGATGTTGGTGGGCGACAGCGCCCTCCTGCACTCCACGAGCTCGAAGTCGCCGTCCCATTCCTCCGCCTCGTCCGAGTAGTCGGAGAGGCGGGTGCCGACGGCCATCTCAGGCTTCCGGCGTGATGTGCTCAGCTACCCACGTGGCCTGCACATCGCGGATGTCGCTGGAGAGCTTGTCGGATATCTCCTCGAGCATCTTGTACCACCCGGCGGCATAGTCGACGAGCTCCTTGGCCTCCGCGGCGTTCGAAGCGGTCATCTTGCCGTAGATCCCGTCCAGGTAGGGCGCGATCTTCGAGGGGGCGAGGATCGCGGAGATGTAGCTCTCGAACAGCCCGTCGAAGCTGAGGTACTCCGAGAGGATGTGCCCGGATGCCTCGTCGGCGGCCAGGGCGACGCGCAGGGCCTCCTGGTCGAGGCCGGTGAACACCGTGTGGCAGTTCATGATGGTCTCGCCGTTGATCTCGATGGAGTTCTGCTCCAGTAGCTGGCAGAGGTTGGGGAACTCCTCCTTGAAGTCGGTGATGACGAACGACTCGAAGGAATCCACGGCACCGCAGGAGTTCAGGCACTTGGCGAGGAACACCAGTAGGCAGTCGCCTTCGGCCCTCTGATACTGGTAGATCTCTATGATGCCGCCTCCACCCGTGAGGTCATCCTCGTCGATCTTGGCATCGTTGTACAGCTTGGCGAGCTTCTTGTAGGCGTTCTCGAGGTCCTTGTCCGCGTCGTTGTAATCGTCGATGTACTTGTTGATTAGCTTGAGGACGATATTCTGATACTCCTCGGTCTCCATCCACTCCTCGAGCGAGCTGGGATCCTCGACATCGACCTTGACATCGTTCGTCTTTATCCCCATCTTCTTGACGATATCGTCATCGAGGATGGATATGCCGCCTTCGGCGCCGTAGCCGGCGACGCATATCCCCGCTATCGCGAGGATGCCGACAACGCCGAGAGAAACCACCATCTGCTTGTCCATGCTATCTCGACTAACCATCCGTATATATGGATTTCGAGAGGATGCTCGGTAAAAGTCTTCGATGCGCTTCTGCACCTTCCAGTCCTTCAGGATGGCCGAATGCGAGAACCAGGTCTCCCTGCGGACGTCCATGTAGGACTCTATGTGGGGCCACAGCTGCTCCAGGGACTCCCCGGCGATGGGCGGGTGCCTAAGGGCCTCCCTGACGTTCTCCCTGATGTTCCACACGCCCAGCGGGATGTCGTAGCCTGGATGGATCTCCCTCAGGACTATCACCGCCGCGCTCCTGCCCTGGGCGTTCAGCATCTCCGTGACCGCGAGCCTCGCGGCGTAGTAGGCCCCCTCGTTGGCTGCATAATGGGTCATGCCGTCGAAGGGCTCATGGTCCGCCGCGAAGTCGATCCTGGACGCGCTGGGGTTCCAGCTGGACTGCGGGAACCAGGCCTCGATCATCTCGTAGCGCCAGGTCGTGGGCATCATCACGATGCACCACCTGTTGTCCAGCCCGGTCCAGGTGTACAGCCTGTACTCGTCTATCGTAGGGTTGAACCTGACCTCCTTGGACAGGCTCTTGCCGATCATGTCGTCCACGGCGGTGATGCTCCATCTTGTCGGTACGAACCTGCGGTTCCTCCCCACGCCCATGGTGCCCACCGAGAAGGCCTTTTGGATCTCCGACACGGCCGTCCCGTTGCCGTATGCGGCCATGACCGCGTCCGCGGACCTCATGTCCACGTCGTAGAAGCTCTTCTCCAGGTTCCTCTCGAACCTGCCGTTGCCGATGGTCATCTGCTCTATCTTCCCGGACGGGCCGAAGGGCTGCACGGCATCGTCCAGCACCAGCCTCCCGGTGGGCTTCCTGTCGAACTGCGTCTCGACGTCTATGGACTTCTCCGTGAGGGCGATCTCCTGGACGCTGTCAACGACCCTGCCGGCCTTCCTGAAATCCGTGGCGTCGATCCTGTACTTCCCGCGGATCAGGCCGAACCTCAGGTCCGCGATCTCGTCGACGGACCTGCCGACCCACCTCTCCGGGGAATCCATGAGGGAGGTGTCCCCGAACTCCGCCGGGAGCAGCGGGCCAATGTCGACCTTGGGATACCCGTACCTGCCGACGAAGACGGCCGGCGGGGAGGAGCCCGCGATGTCCCTGGTGTTGATCTTCGGCATCATCTTCTCGCGGGAGTAGAACTTGAGCATCAGGGGGCACCTGTCCCTGCCGCAGAGGTTGCGGGAGCCCTTGCAGACGTTGCACAGCCCGTTCTTCACGACGGCATCCCCCTTGTCCATCGCGTCCTGGAAAGAGAGGCTCGTCTGCATGGTCCACCCCATGTAATCGGGAGATAAAGGTTAAAGCGAGGAGCAGATGAGATTTCTCTCGGTGCAAGGGGACTGCTCCCTGCTTATGGTTTCGGCATTATTCACATAGTTTTTAACGTTTTGGACGAATCTTGCTGTTGGATGGGCATTTTCGGGGTTTTTTGTGATTTTTTGGCCCCCGAATCGGTCAGCCACTTCCGAAACGGGCGGTTAGTAGGTCGTCGGATGAACGGCGTTAATTGCCAAGGTGCCCTGCCTTGCGTGGGAGGGGTGCCTGGACACTGCCGCCAGCCCATCCCTGCGAGATGGTGGATGGATGAATGAGCAATACTATCCAATAACACTGTTAAGCTGAGAAAGATTTAGCTGTCAGTTTTACTAATTTTTTTGCTACAAATCTGTATCGGGGGAGGCTTTATTACAGATGTTTGGGATTGTGCTTCCCGCGAAAAATCAGCGCAGGCGATGCACTCATTCCGCCCGAAGAATGGGCTCGTTCAGCCCGAATAAAGGAAGGGGAGAAGAAATGGAAATACAGGATTGGCTAGGGGCCGACAACCAGCTCGGCATGGACATTTGGACCAAGAAGTACTGCCACGACGGCGAGACGTTCGAGCATTGGCTCGACCGCATAAGCTCCGGCGATTCGGACCTGCGCAAGCTGCTCGTCGAGAAGAAGTTCCTCTTCGGCGGCAGGATCCTGGCCAACAGGGGCCTCCAGCACCACGGCCTCAAGGTCACATTCTCCAACTGCTACGTCCTGACCCCTCCCGAGGACTCCATCGAGTCCATCTTCGAGTGCGCCGGCAAGCTCGCGCGCACATTCAGCTACGGCGGCGGAGCCGGCATCGACATCTCCAAGCTCGCCCCCAGGGGAGCCAAGATCAACAACACCGCCTCCGAGACCTCCGGCGCTGTCTCCTTCACCGACCTCTTCTCCATGGTCACCGGGCTCATCGGGCAGCACGGACGCCGCGGCGCCCTCATGCTCACCATGTCCTGCGACCACCCCGACCTCGAGGAGTTCATGTCCGTCAAGACCGACCTCGAGAGGGTCACCAAGGCCAACATGTCCATCAGGGTCACCGACGAGTTCATGGAGTGCGTGAGGGACAGGAAGACCTTCATCCAGCACTTCGACAGGCCCGAGAGCAACCAGAAGATCAGGAAGGAGCTCAACGCCGCCGAGTTCTTCGAGAAGCTCTGCTACGCCAACTGGGACTACGGCGAGCCCGGATGCCTGTACTGGGACAGGATCTCCTCCTGGAACCTGCTCAGCGAGTTCCCCAACTACTCCTACGCGGGCACCAACCCCTGCGCAGAGGAGCCCCTGCCCGCCGGCGGATCCTGCCTGCTGGGCAGCATGAACCTGGCCGCCTTCGTCTGGAACGGCAGGTTCGACACCGACGAGTTCACCAAGGCCGTCAGGATCTGCGTCCGCGCCCTGAACGACGTCCTCGAGGAGGGGCTCCCGCTGCATCCCCTGGAGGAGCAGAAGAAGTCCGTCAGCGAGTGGAGGCAGATCGGCCTGGGCATCATGGGCCTGGCCGACATGCTGATCATGCTCGGATACAAGTACGGCACCCCCGAGGCGGTGGACTTCTGCGACAAGCTCGGGAAGCTGATGATGGAGACCGCGCTCAACGAGTCCGCCATCCTGGCGAAGGAGAAGGGCATGTTCGAGAAGTGCGTGCCCCAGCAGATCGTGGACTCCGAGTTCTTCAAGTACAACGCGTCCGAGGAGACCAAGGAGCTCGTGCTCCAGTACGGCCTGAGGAACTCCCAGCTGCTGACCATAGCCCCCACCGGGACCCTGTCCACCATGCTGGGGATCTCCGGAGGCATCGAGCCCATCTTCGCGATCTCCTACGAGAGGAGGACCACGTCCCTCTCCGACCACGACGACTACTACAAGGTCTACACCCCCATCGTCCAGTCCTACCTCGATAGGCATCCGGACATCAAGGACGATGCGGACCTCCCCGGGTTCTTCGTCACCGCCCAGAACCTGGACTACAGGGACAGGATCAGAATGCAGGCCACCTGGCAGACGCACATCGACGCGTCCATCTCGTCCACCGTCAACCTCCCCGAGGACTTCCCCCAGGAGGACGTGTACAACATCTACATGGCCGCATGGGAGTCAGGCTGCAAGGGCGTGACCGTCTTCCGCGACGGGTGCAAGCGCCTCGGCATCCTCTCCACCAAGGAGAAGGACAAGAAGGCCGAGGAGGAGCAGCCCATGCACGAGGACACCAAGAGGGGCGTCGTCGAGGTCGTCGACGACAACGTCATCGGCAAGAAGAGGAAGCTCATGACCGGCTGCGGGAGCCTGCACTGCACGGCGTTCTTCAACCCCGTCACCGGCGAGCTCGTCGAGGCGTACCTCAACAAGGGATCCACCGGCGGATGCAACAACTTCATGGTCGGTCTGTCCAGGATGATCTCCCTGGCGGCCAGGTCCGGATGCGGCATCGAGGCCATAGTGGACCAGCTTAAGTCCTGCGGATCCTGCCCGTCCTACGTGGTCAGGACCCACACCAAGAGGGACACCAGCATCGGCTCCTGCTGCCCCATGGCGGTCGGCTGGGCGCTCACCGACATGTACAACGAGATGCAGGCTCAGATCAAGGGCATCGAGGAGGAGAAGCCCGAGGAGCAGCCCCGCGAGGTGAAGAACCCCTGCCCCAAGTGCGGAGCGGAGCTCGAGTTCCAGGGCGGATGCAACGTCTGCAAGTCCTGCGGATGGACCAAGTGCGACCGATCGCATCCAAACCGGCGGGGCCTTGGCCCCGCCTTCTCTGCTCCTGAAGGAACAGTTTTTAACGTCTGCATTCACTTCTTTCAATCAGAAGTGATATTGTGGATAGCAAAATCATTCTGATCGTGATCGTAGCGGCCCTCGTCGCCGTCGGAGCGGTTGCCGTCCTGGCCCTGGGCTCAGGATCCAACGACACCCCTCCCTCATCCGATATGGTGCGCTACGAGGGCAACGGCGGAGCCACTGACGACGGGATAACCCATTACGACACGAAGATGACGACAGTGCAGAAGAGCCTCTTCAAGAAGGAGGATTACCACTTCAAGGAGTGGAACACCAAGGCGAACGGCAGCGGTACGGCATACCAACCCGACCAGACCGTGTCCCTGGGAACCGTCCTGTACGCCCAATGGTCCGATGCGAATTCCGTGGGTGCTGTGAACTTGCACACCAACATATTCCACCTCTACATCGGACAGAAGGGCAGCTCGGATCTGGTAAACATAGATAACGGCAGCGCGGACCTCCCCGCGAGCGGCGCCATCCTGGTGGTCAGCCCCGTAGACAAGGAGGCACAGATCACCGTCGCCGATAACCTTCAGATAACTATTGTCTCCGGCGCGAATACCTACAAGGTCGATCTCAGCCTCCCAACGGGCGGCCTTTCATTCACGGGCGGCGACGTGCTGAGCAGCGGCATCGCGGCATACCTGGACATAGGCCAGAGCGGGAAGAACACAATCGCCACCGTATCGATATCCGTGATCAAGCACCGATCGGCGGTACGGAAAAACTGTAAACGGTTTCAGGCATCGGGGGAATCCCCCGATGCCCTTTTTTTCTTCACTCCGCGGGCTCCCACTTGCACCTGACGGGGGAGACGATCTTCCCCTCGGCCTTCAGCTCCTTGAAGGCCTTGTCGATCTCCTTCCTGTCGATACCGGTGGCCTTCTCGACCTCTCCGGCGCTCATGGGCTTGCCTGCGGCTTTCATAGCCTTGATGACGTCGTCCTTGACTGCCATGGATGCGTAACCCCCTCGTGGGGTAATAAACTCGGCGCCTCTTCCCGGGCTTGCCCGGCTTGTAGGCCTTGAGGTACTTCAGGACCTCCTGGTCCGTGGGAGAGTCCGTCCATTCGGGCGTGTACCCGCCCTTGATGTACTCGTTGTACCACTCCTCGCACAGCCTCATGGGCTCCTGCATGTCCATCTTGTCCATGACGATGATGGCGGTGTTCTCGGGGGTCGGAACCCAGAATTTGGGACGGTCGTAGTCCTCGTCCTCCAGGAACCCGACCAGGAAGACTATCCTGTCGAGCCTGGAGAGCTCCGCATATAGGGAGGCCTGCAGGATGTAGGACTCGGGGACGACGGTGACGTTGCCATCCGCGTCGAGCCATTTGCTGCGGTCGTGGGAGGTCTTGATCTCCAGTATCGTGTCCCTCTTCCCGTCGACCTGGATGTAGCCGTCCACCAGGCCGCCGAAGACCTTGTTGTCGTGGAAGTGGTCGTAACCGCAGAGCTCCTTCTCCACGGGCTCCTCCACGCCAACCTTGACGCCATCTCCGAGCCCCATGGGGCCCTGCAGGAGCTGGACCACGTTCTTCGCCAGGTAGTTCCTCAGGATGGGCTCGATGACGTTGCCCGCCTCGAGGTACTTGTTCGGCTTGTCGCCTGGGTACAGCCCTGCGATCTCGCAGGCGATCTTGAACGGGGAGGAGAAATCGCTCTTCCCCAGGATAGGGCCCATGCGGGTCCCGGTTATCTTCTTGAACCTGTAGACATCGAAGACGACTGTGCGCTCGTCCTCGTCGATATCCACTATGCTAGCCCTTCCGTCGAACGCCATGCTGGGTGGATTGTTTGGTAGTATATCGATTGCTCGGTCTGGATAACCTGGGCGGGGTTAATGCCCCGCGGCATTCAGCTCCTGCGGGCGATGACGTCGCACCAGCGGATCCCTGAAACGGGATCGGTATCCGACCAGAGGTCCAACACCGTGAAGCCGTTGGACTCCGCCAATGCGCGCAGCGACCCCTGCGTCATATCCGTGTAATGGCGTCCGTCCCGCTCGCCCTCGAAGTCGCCCTCCTTGAAGGACATCAGCAGCACCCCTCCCGGCACCAGGGCCCGGCGGATCTTCGCCAGGACATCCGGCAGCTCTGCCGACGGCAGGTGCAGGAGCGTGGCGAAGGCCCATGCGGCGTCGAACTCGGCATCGTAGTCCAATTCGCTGAACATCAGATGCCTGACCTCCAGGCCAGTGTTCCTGCGGGCGATGCGGCACATCCCCTCGGATCCGTCCACGGGTGTCACGGCGTAGCCCATCCTGTGGAACGCCAGGGAGTCCCTGCCGGAGCCGCAGCCCAGGTCGATGATCCTGCATCCCGGCTCCACGAACCTGAGGAACCTGTCCCTGCTCGGGGACATATCGGACCCGAATGTCTTCTTCGAGTACCCTTCCGGATCCGCGTCGTAGAACCCGATCGTGTCCATGCCACGGCATCGCCGTGCCGAGATAAAAGCAACAGCCGCCCAGGGGCAAGCGAACGGGTATATCCGATGATTGCCATCGGGGCGGCAGTGATCCGATGTACGCGGAAGGGAAGATATGGATAGCCGGCAGCGACGAGAAAGTCTACCTCTACCCGGAGATGGCCAACAGGCACGGCCTGATAACCGGGGCCAGCGGAACCGGGAAGACCGTGACCCTCAGGGTGCTGGCCGAGTCGTTCAGCGCCGCCGGGGTGCCCGTGTTCTTCTCCGACATGAAAGGTGACGTGGGCGGCATCTGCAAGCCGGGAGACGACACCGAGAAGATGCGCAAGCGCATCGCCAAGTTCGGCATCGAGGACTTCGAGTTCACCGGGTTCCCCACCAGATTCTGGGATGTGTACGGAGAGACCGGACACCCTGTCAGGGCCACCATGTCATCCATGGGCGCGCCCCTGCTGGCCAGGCTCATGGGCCTCTCCGACGTCCAGGCCGACGTCCTGAACGTGGTGTTCAGGATCTGCAAGGACAAGAAGTGGGAGATCATCGACACCAAGGACCTCCGCGCGGTCCTCCAGTACGTATCGGAGCACAGGAACGACTACGTCGCCGAGTACGGCCAGATGTCCACCCAGAGCCTCGGCGCCGTCCAGAGGTCCCTCAGGTCCCTCGAGGACAGCGGAGGGGACGTGTTCTTCGGGGAGCCCGCCATCGAGCTCACCGACTGGATGCAGTGCGACAAGGACGGCAGGGGGTTCATCAACGTCCTGAACTCCGAGAAGCTTTCCAGGAACCCCACCCTCTACGGCACGTTCATGATGTGGCTTATGCAGGAGCTCTTCGAGGAGCTTCCCGAGGCCGGGGACATCGACAAGCCCAAGCTGGTCTTCTTCTTCGACGAGGCCCACATGCTCTTCTCCGACGCTCCCAAGTCCCTCGTACAGAAGATCGAGCAGATGGTCAAGCTGATCAGGTCCAAGGGCGTGGGGATATACTTCGTCAGCCAGAGCCCCTCGGACATCCCCGACAGCGTCCTGGCCCAGCTGAGCAACAGGATCCAGCACGCCCTGCGCGCTTACACCCCCGCGGAGCAGAAGGCCGTCAGGGCCGCCGCCAGCGCGTTCAGGCCCAACAAGGCGTTCAAGACCGAGGAGGCGATCATGGAGCTGGGAGTGGGCGAGGCCCTCGTGTCCTGCCTGGACGAGAACGGAACCCCCACCGTCGTGCAGAGGGCGTTCATCCTGCCCCCTCAGAGCAACCTGAAGGCCTTGGATGCCGCCGGATACGAGAAGGCCGTCAAGGACTCCCCGTTCAACAAGAAGTACAAGGACAGGGTGGACAGGAGCTCCGCTTACGAGGCCATCCAGAAGCTCAACGCCGCCGAGGAGAAGGCAGAGGCGAAGAAAGCGGAGCCCAAGAAGGAGTCGGCCCCGGCAAAGAAGTCGGCACCTGCAAAGAAGGCCCCGGCAAAGAAGTCGGCCGCCGCCAAGACCGCGGAGAAGGCTGCGACGAGGGCCGCATCCTCCGCGGGCAGGACCATCGGCAACGCCCTGGTCAAGAGCCTCTTCAAGAAGTAAACGGTTTCACGCCCCGGGGCCTCCCCGGGGCTCGCAATCCCAATTTCTCCAGCAGCTCCTTCCTCTCGCCATCGGTGAGGTCGCGGTACCTCCCTGTCGGCAGGTCGCCGAGCTCTATGTTCATCACCCTTACGCGGACCAGCTTCTTCACCTTCATGTCGAAGGACTCGCACATGCGGCGGATCTGGCGGTTGAGGCCCTGCCTCAGGACGATCCTGAACGTATGGTCGTCCACCCTGGTGACCTCGCACTTCTTGGTGACCCTGACCTCCCCGTCCGCCATCACTATGGGCACGCCCTTGGACATGGCCTTCAGGAACTTGTCGGTGACCTCCTTGTCCACGGTCACGACGTACTCCTTCTCGTGCTCCCCCTTGGAGCGCATGACCCTGTTGGCCAGCTCGCCGTTGTTCGTCAGCAGGATCAATCCCTCGGAGTCCTTGTCCAGCCTCCCGACCGTATGCACCCTGGTGGGGTACCTGAGGTAGTCCACGATGTTCGTGGGGTCGGAGCGGTCCTCGGTGCAGGTGATGCCGCGGGGCTTGTTGAACGCCAGCAGGATGTCCTTCTCCGGGGGCCTGACGGGCTTCCCGTCGACCTACACGGCGTCGCCGTCGGAGACCTTGTCCCCCAGGACGGCAACCCTGCCGTTGATCCTCACGCGGCCCTCCTCGACGAGACGGTCGGCCCCGCGCCTGGAGGACGCGCCGCACTCGCTGAGGTACCTGTTCAGGCGGGTCTCCATCGGTTCTCACCGATGGTCTCCTCGGCGCTCTGGATGCACCTTGTGAGGACGGTGTAGGCGTTGATCATGTCCGATTCGCCCACGATGAAGATGGTGTCGGTGTGGCAGCTGACGGTCTCCTCGATGTTGATGCCGGCGTCGGAGAGGTTGGTGATGAGGTAGGCGATGACTCCGCTGGTGTCCACGATCATCTCCGGGGACTTGACGGCGATCTCCACCAGGTTCTCCCTCACCTTGATCAGGTTGAACCTGCCCACGGTGTCTATGATCCTGTCCTTGAGCATGCGGTCGGCTATGATGGTGACCGCGGATGCGGACTGAACGCACTGCATGATGGAGTTCTCGTTCCAGAGGTCCTTGAACAGGTTGTCCATCTTGTGGAGCACCGACCAATCGTTCTTGGCGGTGACGATGCAGGTCTTGGTGCGCATCTCCAGCCTGCTGTCCTTGAGGATCCTGAGGATGTTCATCTCGTGCTCGGATGTTGTCCCGAGCTTAGAGGCGTAGCGGCGGCACGCGATCATCACGGCCTCCTCGTTGGTAAGGCCCATGTCCTTCATGATCAATCTGGACAAGGAGGAGTAGTTGATGAGCCCCTTGGACACGCAGTCCTTGATGCTCGGATGGGAATCTATGTACAGCCTGGTCTTCTCGGCGAGGCTCTCCTTCGGCGCGCTGTTGGACATGCTGGATAGTATGTTCGCCAAGGTATATTAATGTTCGATTTGAGACAAAAGATGATGATGTTATCATCAAAAGGGACAGCGCAGACGGATACGAATCTGTATAGGAAAGCCCCCGGAGGGGCGGAAATGGTTTAGAGGCACTCCTTGAAGAGCGCCGTGAAGCGGTCCTTCTGCCCGTCGTTCAGGATGAGCGGGGGGATGAGGCGGACGGTGTTGCCGTGGCACACGTTGACCAGCACGCCGTTGTCGCGGCAGTGCTTCTGCACCGCGGTGGCGGCCTCGTTGGACTCCATCTCGATGCCGATGATCAGGCCCAGGCCGCGGACCTCCTTCACCTTGGGGCTCTGGATGGCCTTCAGGTCCTTCATCCAGCGGGCGCCCAGGTCGCGGGAGTTCTCCACGAGCTTGTCCTTCTTCATGATGTCCAGGACGGCGCAGCCGGAGGCGGTCACCAGGGGGTTCCCGCCGAACGTGGTCCCGTGGGAACCGGGGGTCATGACCTTGGAGATCTCCTCGGTGGAGGTCACGGCGCCGATGGGGGCGCCGCCTCCCAGGGCCTTCGCCATGGTGATTATGTCGGGGACTACGCCGTAGTTCTGGATCCCGTACCACTGCCCGGTGCGGCCTATCCCGGTCTGCACCTCATCCACGATCATCAGCGCGCCCTTGTCGTCGCACTCGTCGCGGATGGTCTTGAAGAACTCCTTCTGCGCGGTGCGGACGCCGCCCTCGGCCTGGATGGGCTCGACTATAACGGCCGCCACATCCTTGGAGATCATGCCCTTGACGGACTCGGGGTCCCCGAACCCGTAGTACTCGAAGGCCTGGCTGATCAGCGCCTCGAAGGTGTCCTGGTACTTCTTCTGGCCGGTGGCGCCCAGGGCGGCCGCCGTGCGGCCGTGGAATCCGTTCAGGGCGGACATGACCTTCTTCCTGCCGGTGTAGCGCACCGCCAGCTTCAGGGCGCCCTCGTTGGCCTCGGCGCCGCTGTTGACGAACAGGGTGCGGTCGAGGTTCCCGGGGGTGATGGATGCGATCTTCTCGGCCAGGCGCGCCTGCTCCTCCACGTAGTAGAGGTTCGATACGTGCACCATCTTCGCGACCTGGTCCTGGACGGCCTCCACCCATCCGGGGTGGGCGTATCCCAGGGCGTTCACGGCGATTCCGGACACCAGGTCCAGGTACTCCTTGCCCTCGGCGTCGTAGAGGTAGCACCCCTTGCCGTGGGTGAAGGCCAGGTCTATGCGGCCGTAGTTCTGGAACAGATACTTCGAGCTGAGCTCTTTTACTTCTTCGAATTTCATTCGATCACTTCGTGATTATTGTCCCGTGCGGGACGTTCTTCATCACATCGGACACTATGCTGCGGGGGTCCTTCCCGTTCACCATGCGCACGGCCGGCACTCCGGCCAGCAGCGCATTGCGGCATGCCTCCACCTTGGGGATCATGCCTCCGGCGATGGTGCCGTCCTCTATCAGGGCGTCCACCTCAGCCAGCGATATCCTGTCTATCTTGGAATCGAGGTCCTTCACGTCCCTGAGGATGCCGGGGACGTCCGTGATGGCGATCATCTCCCTGCACTTCACGCCCGCGGCTATCCCCGCGGCCATGGTGTCGGCGTTGACGTTGAGCATCGTCCCCTGGGCGTCCTTCCCGATGGGGTAGATGACGGGGGTGATGCCCTGCTCCAGCAGGTCCAGGATGCTGTTGGGGTCGGTGTCCTCCACCTCCCCGACCAGCCCGAGGTCGACCTCCTTCTCGACGCCGTCCTCGACGGCCTTCACCGGGGCCTTCCTCCTGCATACCGTGCACATGTACCCGGGCATGCCTATGGCCGTGACCCCGCACTCCTGCAAGCAGGAGACGACGTCGCCGTTCAGCCTGCGGAGCACCAGCTCCGCGACCTCCAGGCCCGCCGCGTCGGTCACCCTGACGCCGGCGACCTTCTTGGGGGTCATGCCGCGCCTCTCCATTTCCTCGGATATCTCCGGGCCGCCGCCGTGCACCAGGACGATCCTGGCGCCGTCGCCTATCAGGCCGGCGATCTCCCTGGACAGCCTCATGAGGTCGTCCTTTCCGCGGATGGCGTTCCCGCCGAACTTCAGGACGTAGATGTTGTCCATCCCGGTCCCTCAGGTCGCGTACTCCGCGTTGATGCGGACGTAGTCGTAGGTCAGGTCGCAGCCCCACCCGGTGGCGGTCTCGCTGCCGGCCCCGAGGTCCACCGCGATGGTGACCTCCTTGTTGTCCATGGCCATGCGAACGACCTCGACGGACCTCTCGTCCTGGAAGACCGGGGCACCGGAGTCCAGGATGGGGACCTCCATGTCGCCGCCCTTGATGGTCAGGCGGACGTCCTCTAGGACGAACTTGCAGCCGCTGTTCCCGAGGGCCATCATGATGCGCCCGTAGTTCGGGTCCGACCCGAAGATCGCGGACTTGACCAGCGGGGAGTTGATGATGGTCTTGACCAGCTTCCTGGCGTCGTCCTTTGTCTCGGCCCCGGTGACCTGGACCTCGATCAGCTTGGTGGCGCCCTCGCCGTCCATGGCGATGGTGCGGGCGATCTTGGTCATCACGGTGCGGAGGGCCTCGATGAACTCCGGGTCCTTGTCGGCGACGGCGCCCTTGGACATGCCGTTGGCCATGAGGATGCAGGTATCGTTGGTGGACTGGTCGCCGTCGACGGACACCATGTTCATGGAATCATCAAGGATGGACTGCCAGGTGGGCAGGAACTCCGGGGAGAGGTTGGCGTCGGTGGTCACCAGGGACAGGGTGGTCCCGTGGAGCACCTGCATGTGGGGCGCGATCATCCCGCTGCCCTTCGATATGGCGCCGATGTACACCAGCGTCCCGTCGCTGAGGCGGACGCGGGCGGAGCACTCCTTCTTGATCGTGTCGGTGGTCATGATGGCCTCGGCCAGCAGCCCGTCGGCCTCGCGGCCCTGGGAGAGCTCGCGGCAGGCGCGGGAGATGCCGTAGCGGACCTTGTGCATGTCCATGAAGCGACCGATGAGGCCGGTGGACATGACCCCGACGGTGACGGGGTCGAGCGACAGCTCGGCCGCGACGGCCTGCTTCATGGCCAGCGCGTCCTCTATGCCGCGGCGCCCGGTGAGGGCGTTGGCGTTGCCGCTGTTGACCACGACGGCCTGCAGCTTCGGGGAGTTCTCCCTCATCATCACCTGCACGGGCGCGGCCTTCACGTTGTTGCTCGTGTACCCGACGAAGGCGCTGGCGGGCACCTCGGAGTACAGCACGGCCAGGTCCAGGGAGCGGTACTTCACACCGCTGTGGACGCCTGCCGCCTTGAATCCCTGCGGAGTGGTGACTCCGCCGTCTATTATCTCTACCATTCCTCACACCCCCAGGCCCGGGAAGTCCAGGCCGGTTGCCTCATCCAGGCCGAGCATGAGGTTCATGCACTGGACGGCCTGGCCGGACGCCCCCTTTACGAGGTTGTCCACCACCCCGAAGGTCACCAGCTTGGAGCCGATGACCTTGCTCGAGGTCTGCGCGTGGTTCGATGCGACCACGGCGCGGATCGAAGGTTCGGGGACGTGGTGCACGAAGCGCTCGTTCCCGTACTGTTTGCTGTATATCTCGTCGACCTGCTCCTGGGTCACCCCGTCCTTCAGGTCGAAGTAGCATGAAGATATGATGCCGCGGACTATGGGCACCAGGTTGGGCACGAAGGTGACCTTGCTGTGCGAGCCCGCGAAGCGGTCGACCGCCATCTCCACCTCGGGCGTGTGGCGGTGCTTCCCGACGCTGTACGGGATGATCGACTCCCCGCAGGTCGAGTGGTGGGTGCGCTCCGTGGGGACCATGCCCGCGCCGGAGGTCCCGGATTTGGCATCGACGATGATCTCGTCCCCGACGAGCCCGGATTTGAGTATCGGGGCGCAGGCGAGGATGATGGACGTCGCGTAGCAGCCGGGGTTGGCCACCAGGTCGGCGCCCTTGATCTCGTCGCGGAAGAACTCGGGGAGGCCGTAGACGGCGTCCTGCAGGTTCTCGACGTCCGTGTGGGTGTGCCCGTACCACTTCTCGTAGACGGCCACGTCGTGCAGGCGGTAGTCGCCGGACAGGTCGATGGCCTTGATCCCCTGTTCCAGGAGCGCGGGGACCTCCTTCATGGCGACGCCGTGCGGGGTCGCGACGAACACGAGGTCCAGGTCCTTGGTCTGGGAGATGCTCTCGGTGAACTCCAGGTCCACGTAGCCCTTCAGATAGGTGTGCACATCCTGGACCTTGCGTCCCGCGTTCTGGCGCGATGTCATCGCCGCGATCTCCACGCCGGGATGCGTGCTGAGTATGCGGGCCAGCTCGCCGCCGGCGTACCCGGTCCCGCCGATAATGCCTACTTTCGTCATAGGATGTTCACTCCTTAGGGTTCATCACCAAGAATCCTCTGTTATTAAGGCTATTGTTTGATACCAGACATTCGTTGTCCCCAAATGAGACTATTGGACGTTAATGCAGTATGGCGGGCCGTTTCCGACACTTCGCGGGACAGAATGTAGACCCCATCGGATGATGGGCCTCGGGCGTCCTCTCCGGCCCTCTTCGCCATGATGCCGTCGAAGGTCACGAAGCCGCCTGCTGGCTTGCACTTCATGCACAGGGAGCAGCCGGTGCAGTAGCGGATGTTGGTGCAATGGACGCACCTGTCGGCGTTGTAGACCCTCCTGACCTTCTCGTCCTCGGTCAGGATGTGCTTGTCCAGGTAGTGGCGCAGCTTGTACTCCACGTCCCCGGCGTGGTACGACAGCCCCAGGTCGTAGGCCATCTCCGCCTGCCTGTCGAAGGACCGCGTCACGCACGGGGCCCCGTCCCTGATGAACACGTTGCCCACGAGATTGACCGCCAGGTTGACGCCGTATTCCCTGCAGCACCCGCTGACCTGCTCGATCCACTCGTAGCGGCAGGGCCTGTCCCCTCCGAACGCCTCGCCGCTCAGCATCACATGATGGATCTGGCCGCTGGCAAGTGCGGGGGAGACGTCCACCGGGCCTATCAGAGGTGCCAGGTTGAGCCCCTTGTGCTTCGCCGGGACCCCCTCGAACACCGGCCACCTGGCATCGAAGTTCCTCTGGTTCTCGACGGAGATGTTGAGGATCACGTTCTCCCACCCGTCGCCCCAATTGTCCGGGAGGCATTGCATGATCCTCTCCGGCATCTTGGTCAGGATGTAGAACAGGACGTCGGGGCGCTTGCGTATAATCGACCACATCTCCGGGCGCCACCCGTCGGCCTCCTCGATGAACGTGTCCGAGGTCATGTTGACGCTCAGCATGGTGCCGGCCGGCACCTTGTATATCCCCCTGCGGTCCTTCCTGAGGGGCATGTCGAACTGCTTGGTCCTGGCCACCGCCGACGCCTTCTCCGGGACGCCCCTGAGGCCGTCGGTGAAGAACACGTAGCAGTTCTCGCAGCCCTCGCTGCATTTCCTGCAACCGTGCCAGAGATTCCAGGACTTGGCATCGCTCATATGCCCATACCATGCTTACGTCGATAAATACCTCACGCGGATGGAAACAATATAATTACAGGCGACGATGCGGGGGGCGATAGCAATGCCAGCGAAAGCCAAGACATCCGCGCCTGCAAAGGCTAAGACCGCGGCCAAGGCCCCGGCCAAGAAGACCGCGAAGAAGAGGGACAAGGTCGTCCTCGCCTACTCCGGCGGACTCGACACCTCCGTCGCCATCCACTGGCTCCAGGAGCAGTACGACGTCGACGTCATCGCCATCGCAATCAACGTCGGCCAGCCGCCCTCCAAGGACGACATCGTCGCCCGCGCGCTGAGGAACGGGGCGATCAAGGCCGACTTCATCGACGCCACCGAGGAGTTCGTCGACGATTACATCTGGCCCTCCCTGAAGGCCAACGCCCTGTACCAGGACATCTACCCCCTGAGCACATCCATCGCCAGGCCCCTCATCGCCAAGAAGCTGGTCGAGGTCGCCAAGAAGGAGGGCGCCAAGTACATCGCCCACGGCTGCACCGCCAAGGGCAACGACCAGGTCAGGTTCGACGTCGGCATCGTCTCCCAGGACCCCAGCCTCCAGATCATCGCCCCGATGAGGGAGTGGGTCACCACCAGAGAGAAGGAGATCGAGTACGCCAAGGAGCACGGCATCGAGATCATCGTCAAGAAGGAGAGCCCCTACTCCAGGGACGAGAACCTCTGGGGAGCCAGCTGCGAGTGCGGCATCCTCGAGGACCCCTGGGAGGAGCCGCCCGAGGACGTCTGGGAGCACACCGCGGACCCCGCCAAGGCGCCCGCCAAGCCCACATACGTCGAGATCGAGTTCGTGAAGGGGGTGCCAGTCGCCCTGGACGGCAAGAAGATGAAGGGCGTCAAGCTCATCGAGAAGCTCAACGAGATCGCCGGCGAGAACGGGGTCGGCAGGATCGACCACGTGGAGGACCGCCTGGTCGGCATCAAGAGCCGCGAGACCTACGAGTGCCCCGCGGCCGTCACCCTGATCACCGCCCACCGCGCTCTCGAGGCCATGACCCTCCCCAGGGACACCATCGAGTTCAAGAGGGGCATCGAGCAGAAGTACTGCCAGATGGTCTACGACGGGCTCTGGTTCGGCGGCCTGAGGGAGCCCCTCTGCGCCTTCGTCGATGCCACCCAGGAGTACGTCACCGGCACCGTCAGGATGAAGCTCTTCAGGGGATCCGCCACCGTCGTCGGCAGGAAGTCCAAGTACTCCATGTACGACAGCGGCCTCAGCACCTACGCGGAGGGAGACGTCTTCGACCACAAGGCCGCCCTCGGGTTCATCTACATCTGGGGACTGCCCGGACGCACCGCCGCCAAGGCCCACGGCAAGAAGTGATCCAAGTGCAGCAGGCACTCTGGTCGGGAAGGTTCTCGGGCGGGATGGACGATTCCACCCTAGAGTTCACGTCCTCGCTGGACGTGGACTCCAGGCTGGCGTTCTACGATGTCATGGGGTCCCTCGCCCACGTGGCGATGCTGAAGGCCTGCGGGATCATCCCCGCCGCCGACGCCGACGCCATCTCCGAAGGGCTCAGGGGCATCCTCGCCGAGATCAAGGAGGACAGGTTCGAGCTGGACTTCTCCCTCGAGGACATCCACACCAACGTGGAGTTCAGGCTGACCGAGAGGATCGGCCCCGCGGGAGGGAAGCTCCACACCGGCAGGAGCAGGAACGACCAGGTCGCCACCGACTTCAGGATGTACCTGAGGGACGACGCACTCAGGGCGGCCGACGCCCTCGACACCCTCATGGGCGCCCTGGTGAAGGTCGCGGAGACCAATGGCGACACCGTCATGCCCGGCTTCACCCACATGCAGCACGCCCAGCCCGTGACGCTGGCGCAGCACATGCTGGCCCATGCGTTCAGGTTCTCCAGGGACGCCGACAGGTTCCTCGACGCGTTCAGGAGGATGGACAAGTGCCCCCTGGGCGCAGCGGCGCTCGCAGGCACCACCTACCCGATAGACAGGCGCATGACCGCCGAGGCGCTCGGGTTCAAGGAGCCCACCGAGAACTCCATGGACTCCGTATCCGACAGGGACTTCGTCTGCGAGCTCGCGTTCTGCGCCGCGGAGACCGCCGTGCACCTCTCCTCCCTGTGCGAGGAGCTGGTCCTGTGGTCCTCCCAGGAGTTCGGATTCATCGAGATGGACGACAGGTACACCACCGGATCCTCCATCATGCCCCAGAAGAAGAACCCCGACATAGCCGAGCTGGTCAGGGGCAAGACCGGTTCCGTCATCGGCGCCCTCGTCACCATGCTCACCATGACCAAGGGCCTGCCTCTGACCTACAACCGCGACCTGCAGGAGGACAAGCGCCCCGTCATGGACTCCATGGCGACGGTCATCTCCTGCTGCTCCATCATGGCCAAGGTCATCTCCACCACCGAGTTCCACGCGGACAGGATGCTGGAGGTCACCAGCCGGGGGCAGATCAACGCCACCGACCTGGCCGATTACCTCGTGACCAAGGGCGTCCCCTTCAGGGAGGCCCACGGGATCGTCGGGGCGGCCGTCAGGCGCAGCATCGACACGGGCGTGAACCTGGAGGACATGACCCTGGACGAGCTCAGGGAGTTCTCGGACAGGATCGACAAAGACGTCTACGACGTGCTCCCCGTCGTCCGCTGCGTCGAGAGGAGGGACTCCTACGGGGGCACCTCGCCGGCGTCCACCGACGTCCAGATCTCCCAGGCGATCGAGCAGATGATGCTCAGGGACGAGGTCGTCCGCCAGGAGACCCAGCTCATCAGCAACTGCTGGAAGGCATTGTCAAACTGAGAAAACCGGGGCCCCAGGCCCCTTTCCCTCATTTTTTAGAATCAATCGAAGTCGACGTCCAGGTTCTCCTTCATGTCGAACTTGACGTCAGCGGCCTTCAGCATATCGGAGATATTCTCCGCGATGGGCTTGAGGTCCGTGGTCTTGCTGTAGGTCTTGATGTAGAACTCCTTGCTCTCCATGGGGAACACGAGCCTGACCTTGCCCTTCCTGTTGTATCCCTCGGGCTTCCTGTCGCGCTCCAGATCCATCATGTTGAGCTCGATCAGCATCTGGAGGACCTCCTCGTCCTCCTGCATCTGGCCGATCTCCTCGAGGAACATCTTCAGCATGTCCGGGAACACCGGCGCGAGGTTCTTGTAGCTGGATTTGCCCTTGAGAACGAAATGGATGCTGTAGACCTTCATCGAGGACGTGCATAGTGCTGGATGATTTAATTCTATCGCGCATCTCCGCGCGATAGGGTTTATATCCCCATTTATAAATGGGGCTAGGGATGAGGAATGCACTTACGATCGCCGGGTCGGATTCGATCGGCGGGGCCGGCATCCAGGCGGATGTGAAGGCCATGGCCGCAGTCGGGGTCCACGCGACGACCGTCATCACAGCTATCACAGCTCAGAACACGCAGGGGGTGTTCGGGATACTCCCAGTTTCCCCTGAATTCGTGCAGGACCAGCTAGAGGCGGTCCTGAAGGACAGCGACATCAAGGCGGTCAAGACCGGCATGCTCTACAGCGCCGAGATCGTGGAGACCGTGGCGGACATCCTGGAGGACCGCGATGTGCCTGTGGTCGTGGATCCCGTGCTCGTTTCGGGGACCGGACACTCGCTCGCCGACGACGACCTCCCCAAGGCCATCAGGAAGCACCTGCTCCCGATCTGCGAGCTGGTGACCCCCAACAAGGACGAGGCCGAGGTGCTCGCCAAGATGAAGATCAGGAACGAGGACGACATCACGCTCGCGTGCGAGCTGATCGGGAAGGAGGGGGAGGCCGTGCTGCTCAAAGGCGGGCACTTCAACTCCAACACCGTGGTCGACTACCTCTACCTCTCATCGGAGTTCAACAAGCTGGAGTACCCGCGCCTGAAGAGGTCCGGGCACGGCAGCGGATGCGTCCTGTCCTCCTACATAACCGCGAACATGGCCAAGGGCATAGACATCGTCAACTCCGTGATGAAGTCCAGGGCCCTCATACAGGAAGCCATAGCCACGCAGTACGCCGTCGGCCAAGGGATCGAGGTCGTGAACCCCATCGTCAAGATGAAGGGCGACACGGACCGGTTCAAGGTCCTGGACGCCCTCGATGCCGCCGCTGCGAAGATCGTAGACACCGTCCCGGAGGAGTTCGTGCCCAAGGGCGGCATAAACATCGCGCTCGCGCTGAAGGACGCCGCCGGGCCGGAGGAGATCGCCGCCATGGACAAGAGGATCCGCGTCCACAACGGCAGCCTGAAATGCGGGCCCGCCAAATTCGGCGTCGCGGAGCACCTCTCATACGTGCTCCTCGCGGCCATGAAGAAGGATCCTTCTGTCAGGAGCGTCATGAGCATCGCATTCTCCAAGGACACCCTGAGCATCATGGAGGAGGTCGGCCTGGAGGCCGTCGCAGCCAACATGCAGATGGACAAGGTGTCCGAGGGAACCGAAGAGGCCATAGCCAAGTTCAAGGGCGTACCGGACGCCATTTATGACAAGGCGGGCAAGACCAGGATGTTCCGCATCTTCGGCAAGGACGAGAAGGACGTCCTGAACAAACTGGAATCCATTCTCCGAGGGGGCTGCCCCCCTCAAACCCCTTACGCCTAATCGCAATGCCTTTATCCAGCATACCGCGATTCAACTGGCATGGCAGACATCAAAGAGGACTGCAAGTGCCCGAACACCAAATGCCCCCGCCACGGGAACTGCAGGGAGTGCGTCGAGGCGCATGTGGCCGACCCGAAGAAGCCCCCGTTCTGCCTCCGCGTCCAGTGGACGGAGTACCCCTGATCGGAGAAACCAATTCCGGGCGATATCCCGGCCGAAAACACGGAAAATGACCAGCAACAAAAACGAGCGGCAAACTCCTCGAGGATGAGTGCAAGGACTGAAAAAGTGCGACATTCATTCTCAATCGCTAAAAGGAGGCGAATGCCGCATGAGATACATTGGGCTAGATGTACATAAGGATAATATCACGGCCTGCGTGCTCACGAGCACTGGCAAGCCGAAGTTCGAGAAGGATTTCATGAAGGATTCAGAGTCTTGGGATCTTTCCGAGCTGATGGAATATGGTGACAAGGACGGATTCTGCGTGATGATGGAATCCGGGACGTACGCGTATCAGCCGTTCAGATTCTTCTCCGATCGGGGTGTGGAGACCCATGTCGTCCACGCCCAGGCGCTGAGGCTCATAACGCAATCGGACAAGAAGACCGACAGGAAGGACGCGTACACGATCGCGAGGATGCTGAGGCTGTGGAAGAGGGGGGAGATCGACCTCCGGATGGCGTTCATGCCGACTCGCGAGCAATGCGAGCTCAAGGACATCTGCAGATACCGCGAGGAGATCTCGAAGAAGATAGGCGACGAGACCAGGAGGATCAAGTCCCACATGTCCAGGAACTGCGAGCATCTTCCGGATGATTTCGACAACTTCCAGGCCAGGAAGGCCAGGGACTATGTGAGGTCCGCCTTCCCGGCGGACATCACGCTGATGAGGCGCATGGCCGACCTCGAGAGGCTGTTCGAGGAGAGGGATCACGTCCAGAAGGAGGTGGAATCCAGGCTCCCGGGTTCCAGGGAGGTGGAGATCCTGACGACCATTCCCGGAATCGCCAGGCAGACGGCCGTCCAGATAATGTCCATGATCGTGGACATCGACAGGTTCGACGACGCGGAGAAGCTCTGCGCCTACTTCGGCATGGTGCCGAGGGTCAGGGATTCGGGGGGCAAGGAGCATCACGGCCGTATGACCAAGAACGGTGACAGGATGATGAGGGCGGTAATGGAACGTGTGACGGAATCGCACGTCCGCAACTGTGATTCGTCCATAACCCAATACTACAGGAGGAAGTGCTCGGAGATGGGCACGAAGAAGGCGCTCATAACGGCATCCAGGAAGATGCTGTCGGTGATATTCGCGATGCTGAAGTCCGGCTCGGACTTCAGGCTCGCAGCTTGAATCGGCATTCGATTCAAGCCTGACTCCCGACATCCGATGCCGGTTATGGGATGCGAGGTCCGAGGCATTCCGCCGTCGCTTTGTTTTTGCGGCCGTGACCGCCTGCGAAAATTACGGGGTCGGCCGACGACCAGGCTCGAAAAGTCATCCTACGGCCTTCGGGACCGTCCAAAGTAAATTGCGTTGGCATGACAGAACCGGTGGGTCGGATGCGGGGATCCGTCAGCGTAAGCTATAAACAGCAAGCAAAAACATGCAGTAACAACGCTCGTTTTTGTCAAGTAAA
>Ga0310695_10000232_pt1 | contig 147687 bp, 135 predicted proteins | sample RumenRJG_04DNA_FD_203882 | JGI IMG/M metagenome (GOLD analysis project Ga0310695, IMG submission 203882) | Bovine rumen microbial communities from Lethbridge, Alberta, Canada - RJG_04 (v2) (version 2) | ecosystem: Host-associated > Mammals > Digestive system > Stomach > Rumen | place: Canada...
AGGATGTGGCTGTGCTCGACCCTCATAGTGAGGTCGACAGGATATTCCGTCAGGAGATTGCAGTCGAGAATCTGGATCAGGTCAAGCCTTTGGAGCATGTCATGCAGCAGCGTATCCTCCAGCTTACACCATTCTTCTCAGCCGATTATGAGCGCGAGTTGATGGCTCGCATTCCAAGTTGCACTTCAGGACGCTGGCATCCTGCTTTTACGGATATTACGGCACAAGGTGCAGATAAAGGTGAGGGCATGTTGATTATGGCAAAGCATTTCGGGCTCAATCCGCAATACACTATGGCTTTTGGTGATGGTGGTAATGATGCTTCGATGATTCGTACGGCAGGTATTGGTGTGGCAATGGGTAATGCCCTTGACTCATTAAAAAAAGAGGCTGCCTTTACGACAACCTCTGTCGATGATGACGGAATCTTAAACGCTCTCCGTCATTTCAAACTTGTGTAATTTATTTCTTTCGTGTCCATGTCTGAGTCTCGTAGAACATGGCGATGTATTAATTTTCTTCTCTATTACCCATCGATGATAACGGTAGGGGTATCGTGATACCGGCCTACAACGAGGATGGTCTTTTTTGTCTTGTAGCGATATAGACCTGACAGGGTGGTTACTATTAATTCGTAGCTGCGGCCTATCTCTAACTGGTCGAGGGTGAGCAGAGTATTATAGTCTGGTGCATCCTTCGGTTTGAACTCATAGAACACACTATCAGGTATGAGCACCGTCTGCGGGTCATCGAGATTAAGGGCTGTAGAGAACGTTCCTTCTGGCGAACTGATGCCTGTAAACACGAAATGCACCTTACTGCCGCAATATGTGCGCAGCAACTCAAATCCAGCACTAAGACGATCGACGTCGTAAACTATTATGCAGTGAAGTCCGTGCCACAGCTGCTCCACCATCTGTGTTCCGATATGGTGGGCCTCCATGATCTCACGAATAGCATGAGCCCTTTCCGGGTCGGGCTTGATGAATGGATTTCCACGCTCAATGTCATCAGCCAGAGTGGGCCAGTGTTTCTCAACATATCTGAGCATCTCTATAAGATTGTCATAACGGTCGCATATGGCAAGTGATATGTGTTCCTGCCTGAGGGCAAAGAGCGACTGCATATAGAGAATATCGTTACGCTGTGGATAGTTGGTAACCTCAACTGGTATTACATATACCTGATCGTTGTCGAACTCCCGCTTTACAAGCAGTCGGCCAAGCATGTTTCCGATGGTTATCCCAGAGGGCAGACGTTCCACGCTGTTGTCTACCAGATTAAGGGTCATTCCCTCAGTGAGGAATCCATGATTACCAGCGATGTAGAATCCTGAGCAGAAGCTGTAGTCATAATTGACCTGCACACCCCATCTTGACTGAGGCATCTTCCTGAATCCATCCAAAATAGATATATGCTCTGTAAGATAGGTCGTCAGGATATTTTTCTCGCCATCGGCTATTCGTTCGAAATACGATGTATAGTCTTCATAGTCTGTCAGAGGGATATAACGTTTGAATTCATCCACGCTATGGATGTTTCTGAAGCCGTGCTTGCTTCCATATTCCGTCCTGGCATTCTCGCGCAAGAGCCTCATAACGAAATCTTCCTGACTTCGCATCGGATTGTATGTGATATCATCAAGCCTGTTTCTTACATTCAGGCCGTCAGTCCAGCGCGCCTCGTTTACTATCTTGATTACCCTCTCGTCCATATAGCGTTATTCTTCTTTTTCCCTCACTATTTGAGATTTATCTATGTTTACCTCATAAGGTTCCATATTTCCCTTGATGTTGTAAGTAAGTACAACCTTGTCTAACGAGACATCAAGCGAACATGGTGCTCCTTCAATCAGGGGGATACAACTGTTGCTACCAACCGGAAAACCACAGCATACAGGAATATCATAGTCATGAAGATGAGCAATCAGCATCTGTTCCACGCTGCCATACTGAAGATCGTACTTGATGGAGTTGAACGTGCCGAAAATGATACCCTTTAATCTTTCAAAGTCATACTGCAAACGCAGCATATAAAACAATCGGTCAATATCGTGCAGCGACTCTTCAACCTCTTCGATAAAGAGGATGATATCATGTTTGCATGCGAGATGTATCTTCGTTCCTGCTACAGTAGAATAGCTTGACAGGTTGCCTCCTACGAGGATACCCTCCGCATGCCCCACTCTATTATATGCATTACCTTGAATCCTGTATTGAGGTATCGTTCCAAAGAGAATATTGCGGATGATAGAGGTGGCCGGCTCCTGGGCACTTGCTATCTGAAACGCCATAGGACCATGAATACACATCACACCAGCAAAGGCGATGGCATAGAGAAGCATTGTGATGTCGCCATGACCAACAAGCCATTTGGGGTGTTGCTGATAGCATTCCACTGGTATGCGGTTAAGCAGATGAATGGAACCGTATCCGCCTCGCGAGCAGATGACGGCCTTGATAGTATCGTCTTCGAGAGCCCATAGCAAGTCGGCAGCACGCTCATCGGCTGTTCCTGCGTAGGCATTTACATTAAGGTTATTTGTGTGTGGGCCTATTACTGGCTGCAAGCCCCAGCCCTTGATTACCTCTGCAGCCATCTGGAGTGCCTCTTGAGGCACCCAATAGGCAGGAGAGATAAGAGCAACCTTATCTCCCGCCTTTAGATAGGGTGGTTGAACAATCTTTTTACCTTGACTCATTAACTAACTTAATTTTTGTCGTGCAAAGATAATCATTTTTTTAAATATACCCTAAATCTTTTATTTTGCTATCGCAATATTTGTTATTTTTGAAACAACTTTGTAAATTCTGAAAACTGTAAAATTTCGAAATAGAATAGGTTATTTGTTATTTTGGAGTAACTGCACAAACCCTAAAAACGTCAGGTATGCAGTGGGGTCGGCTTCAGCAATGTTGGGGTCGTAATCTGCCGTAGCAAGACTCATCACCGTGGGGCGCTGATGGTTAGCCTTGATCCAGCGACTCCACCCCGTTGCCTTATCGAACTTGGTCTGCTCGAATGTTTGCTCAAAAGTACTTCCCCACGTGCCTGATTTGGGCTCACCAAACACCACTGAGTCACAAGTGCCGTCAGGCTTGTATAATATGTTTGTAAGCACTTTCCACTCGTTATCGCCCGGTATCCAATCGAAATACTCATACTGTCCCTCCCAGCCGAGCAGTACGGAAGCAGTGATGCCCTCTGCGCCCATGTAGGCACTAGTCTGATGAGACACCTGGCAAAGCTCGTCATAGCACTTCTTCATATCGTTATAGGCGGCTTCGAAGCGATCAGGGTCAGCTATCGTTATGGTCAAGGCATAGATCAGAAGATCGTAGAAGGGATAGCTACTCTGTATTTTCAGGACGTTGGCCGTCGCATTGTCGATCTTCTTACGCAGCTCCTCACCGCCATTCTGATAGGCCTCGACAAGCAGGTCTGTAAACGCCCGAATTTTCTCACCATAAGCATTAAGTCCGCTGGTGCGGGTAACCGTCATATCGAAGTAGCTCTCATTTTTGGCTTGTCCGATGATCTTATCCCAGCGGTCTACACAGAACTTATTATAGGCAGCCAATGCGCTCTCGATGTCACTACCGTTTTTAGCCAGCAGGTTAATCAGTGCATCGTAGCTGCCGCCTATGCCAGGAACGAGGAACGACGAGGCGACCACATAATCGACAGCGTCTTTCAGTTCAAACTGATACTCGATGCTGTTCATCAGACAGGCGTCGAAATAGAGAGCCTTCAGGTGTATGCCGGCAGCCTTGATGGCAGCAGTCAGCGACGACAGGGTGAGCCCTTTTCCAGTATTACTGTCTATCACCAGATTACGAGTCTTGGCAGACGGCGTGTATGGCAGGTCATCATTGGGCATATAGCCAGCACCATGATCACTCAGCAATAGGAGGTAGTTCTTGGCCGGACAGGCCTTTGTTGCCCACTTGATGAAGTTGGTAAGCGAGTCTGGATTGGCAATCTCGCCTTCGAAGGGACCATAGCGGTATGAGTCACCCAACTGGTCATACGACTGCATCTTAGGGTCAACAACAAAACGATAGGTATGACCGGCCTTGTCCTTAAACATGTCATTAAACGTTTCGACCGCCTTATTTTGTTCCTCTGTCTTGACATGCTGGCGTAATATATCTAATTGATCTTGGAAAGCTTTCGGACTACTGAACTTATATTGCGCAGCTATCCTGACTTTGTTGTATGAGGCTGCTTCGGCTGCATACAGCTGACTCAGGTTCTCAACAATACAGTAATCCAGCGATGGGTCACTACCATGACCATAGAAAAGAATCGCGTAGTCGGCCAGTTCCTGTTGGTCAGGATCAGCAGCGGGGTTATCATTTGTGGTACATGAAGTCATCATTGCACCACAGAAAGACAAGGTGGCGGCCATTACCCAAAGAATCATTCTCGTTTTCATCATCGTTGATATTTATATCATTAATAATGTGTAGTTTCGGATTATTCCAATTTTCCTGCCAGTCGCATACGGACAGATGCGGGCGTTAAGGGTGCGGAGATGCCGGCCGTGTTCACCTGCTGCTGGTCGCCATCGATATTGAACTGCAAGGTGGCTCCGTCTGCACGCACGTCGATAGTGACATTAGCACCCATCACCAACGGCAGGTTCACGTCGCCATGACCACCTGGGAAACCGCAGAGCACGGGGATATTGTAGTCTTTTAGCATTTCGTGGAGCATCGCCTCGACACTCTCGTAGGTAAACTCCTTGCCACAGTCAGTAAACTCGCCGAGGATGATGCCACTACAGCGGTCGAGCACGCCGTTCATCTGGAGGATGCGCATCTGGCGGTCGATGTTGTGCATCGACTCCTCTATCTCCTCGACAAAGAGGATGATATCCTTACCCATCGTGGCATCAGCCTGCGTGCCGAGGTTAGGTGCAAAGGTGCAGAGGTTGCCACCTACGAGCGTGCCGCTGGCCTGGCCCGTAATGTTTTGCTTATGTGCAGGCACCTCGTAGCGGGGCACTTTTCCTAACAGTAGGTCTCGCATAAGCGTGCTGGTGGCATCGGTGCCGCCCTTGCACAAGAACGAGCTCATGGTGCCGTGAATGCTCATCACGCCCGCACGTGTTAACAAGCCGTGCAGCGTGGAGATGTCGCTGAAGCCCACCAACCATTTGGGAGAGGCTTTCAACTCAGCCAACGTCAGCTGGTCTATCAATTGTATGGTGCCATAGCCGCCACGGTTGCAGATGATGGCCTTGATCGAGGGGTCGCTAAGTGCCCAGCGGATGTCGCTGACGCGCTCGGCCACGGTGCCGGCATACTTTCCGTCGGCTACCTTGCCCACGTTGGGTCCTACAACAGGTTCCAATCCCCACGAGCGCAGCAGGTCGGCGGTCTTCTCCACGTTCTCCATCGGTGTGAAGTACGAGGGCGAGATCAGTGCCACCTTGTCTCCAGTCTTCAGATAGTCGGGCTTATCGCAGTTCAGCACCACCGGCTCGTCAGGAATCGGAATCACGGGATTAGCCTCTTTGTCACACGAAGTCATCATAAAGCCGTAGGCCAGGATGAGGGTAAAAAACAGAATTTTCTTCATTGTTGCTAATAATATAGATTCATATGCAATATTTCGTTATTTGGCAATCATCATCACTTCGCGTACTCCAGGTCATAGGCTGAATGGGTGGTAATGCGCATTGCTGAGGTTTCGGCGGTGTAGTCCGTGATAATGGAAACCACACGGTCGCCTGCGGTGGTATAGTCGCAGTAGTAAACTAAAGATCCAATGGTCATAGTCTTTAACAGATTTTTACTAATGATAAAACTGTCGTCATTAAATCCTCCCACATAGTAGACACCCGTCAGTAAGAGTATGTCATTATAGAAAGGATTGAGCAACGTGGTGTACTCATAGGAATAGTTTACGGTGGCGTGGCTGCCATTATACAGTTCTTTTTCGACAGTCTTGGATACGACGTTGTCTCCTTTCCACTCGTAGCTTGTAACCTCTTTTGCTGATGAAGTCGGGTTGGGCTCTTTTCCCTTGGTGAATTCATTGGTTTCCTCAGTCTTCACCAGCTTGTCACCGCTGTAAGAATAGGTGGTGTAGTAGATGTGGTCTATAGTGTCATCGTATGGCATGGTCTCTACCATTCGCGCAAGGCGCCCCTGGGCATCGTACTCATAAGCATAGTTGAGACGTGTTCTGTTCAGCCTGGCGTTAATGATGTGCTGATTGTCATCATAGGTCAGCACCCATGATCTTTCAGTGGTCTGTATGCTTTCCAAACGGTCACCCGTCCATTGAAGATCATAAAGCAGTGCACGTTCGTTAACTTTTTCATAGAGAGTCGTCCACTGGCCCGCCACATTGCTTTCCGCCTTAACCATACTCGAGGAATAGACCTTGCTGACCTTAGGCAGCGGTTTATTCTGAGGTGCCACAGGGTTGTCGTCGTTCGAACACGCTACAAACACACTTGAGCCGCAAATAGTCAGGATGGCGGCTAGCACCCAATTCATTACTCTTTTCATACGCTCTATTGTAATGCCGTTAGCAATAAATCAAAAACAAAGATAGTTTTAGAACCGTTTCGTTTGCAAAGATAACAAAAAGAATCGGTATTCAGAAAAAAACAATGCACAAATTTGGGCTATGTACCAAATGCGTGCATCATTGAAGTTTCATCCATGCCGTAACGGTCTGGCCATTGAAGAACTTGAAGGCGGCAGCGAAAGTGCTGTAGCTATTGAAGCCGCAATCATAAGCCAGCTGTTGGGCTGTGAAGGGTCGTAGTGACTCGACTGCCTCACGATAGATCTGCTCAAAATGCTCGATGCGCAGGCGGTTAATATAGGTATTGTATGTGATGCTCTGCTGAGCAAAATACTGGCTGACATAGGTACGATTGGTGCCAAGGGCCTCACTGAGCTGTGCCAATGTGAGGTCGTGCTGTAGGTAAAGTTTCGGCTCCTCACAGTATCTCTGGAGAAGTGCTCCGATATCTATTGTTGCGGGTTTATAGACATCATCCTCCTCGACATCAGGAGTGCTAGTTTCATCTGCTGACAACTTCTGCAACGTCTCCACTCGCCAGAGCAGGAAGCCGATAATGAGAATTGTGTTCACCTGCGACAGATACTCTCTGTACATCTCTCCCGGATTCGTAGAATAGACATCATAGACGATAAAGAGAACAACGGCAAACAGCAGACTCTGCCACACCTCCTTGTGATCCAGATCAGCATAGTTCTCTTTCAGCCAGCGGTTGTATTGCACCAGTGCATATATATAATAGATGCCGAAAATGGCGACGATAACCACCTGGCAGTTGTGCATCAGGTCCAAGCCGTATTCGTTGTGAGTGGCTACTCCCATAGCGGCTCCCCCTATGACAAGCACTTGGGGTATGAACCATGGCCAAATAGGACGCGGGCGATCCTGTAAGATACGAAGTAGCAATGCCATCACAAGCGGTACCAGCATGATATGATCGAGCATTATGCAGATGATGTTACGTGTCAGACGGTCATCAGCCATCCAATAGGTACCTAACACATACCACCACACGTGGCTCATCGCCGACATAAAGAAGAAAACTGAAGTCCACCAGCGCAAAGCCCTCGGAGGAGTAACGTCGGAAACAATGGCATTGCTGCTCCTCAACGACAGATAAAGACTCGCTACCAGAGCAAAAATAGTCACCCCACCATAAAGCATAAGAAAGAGGGTGTCCTGAATACTCTGATACGCGTACATCTGTTAAAAAGGAATGGGGATTAATCGTCGTCAATGGCTAGGCCGGCACGGTATTCTGCAGGTGTGATGCCGTAGCAACGTTTGAACTGTTCACGAAGGTTTGGAGCAGTAAAACCTACCTCACGGGCTATCTCTGTGATTTTCATCTCAGGGCGGTTGGTGAGCAAATCGTAGGCTATCTCCATACGGATGGAGTTGATATACTGGGGAAAAGACATTCCATCGGCAAAGGCATTCAGCTGGTCGTTCAGACGATGTCGGCCAATACCGAAACGCTCCATTATATCTTCACGCATAAGATTAACTTGTGCGTAGAGACGCTCTTCGCGGATAATTTTGTCGATGGTCTTAAATAAGTCTTTATCCATTGCCGGTTTATAATTTCGACCACAAAAGTACAAATAATATATTGGATTAGGAAGAAAATATATGCACGCATTTGGTATACGGACCAAATGCGTGCATCGAAAACGGGATAAAAGGATATTTCATTACAAATTTTGGCGATATTCACCAGGTGTTACACCATATTTTCGCTTGAACTGTTCACGAAGGTTGGCAGGGGTGAAACCCACCTCAGCAGCGATGGCAGAGATAGTCTTTGTTGGTTCATCGCGAAGCAGATGGAGAGCCTCTTCCAATCGGATGGAGTTAATATATTGTGGGAAAGAGAGTCCGTCTGCATGTTCTGCCAACAGGTCATTAAGATTATGACGACTGATGCCGAATCGGTCGCAGACGTCCTGACGCTGCAGATTGACATTCTTATAAAGATGCTCATTACGTATCTTCTGGTCGATATCATTGAAAATAGAGGGCTCAGACGAGCCGGCAGGAACAGGTTGAGCAGACTCTGGCATCTGCTGTTCATTTATCAGACGAACCAAAACACGGTTTTTTTCGCTGACGATACGTTTCTGACGAAAAAAATAGACGGCAAAGGCCACAGCCAACAGGGCGATAGCGGCCACAGCCAGACTGATGATATGTGAACGCTTGGCTTCGGCCTGTTTCTCCTGGATCTCGAGCTGCTGCTCCTGAGCGTGATAGCGGGCGGCATAGTCGTGGGCCTTGCCTTTAATGAGGCTGTCGCTGAGTATTTTCGAGAGGTCAGCGTTGCGAGTCTGGTAGTAGTAAGCTTCTGCGTAATTTTTCTTTTCACGTGCTGCGATAGCACGGGAACGGAGAATGATGGCATAGTCCTCATTGAGCGTGTCGGCAGCCATGCGACGTTCTACTTCGTCGTAGGTGGCCAGTGCTTCGTCATACATGCCCAGCGCCATCTGCGTGGAGGCAATAAAGCGTCGGGCTGCAAAGGTCTTACCGTAGCCGCTGTTGTCATATAGCGACAGGTATTTCTTCGCCAGGCTTAGGTAACTACTTTCTTCGCCCTTCGGAGGGTTCTTGGTATGGCTATATGCTGTAGCCATAAAACCCCAGGCCTGGGCACGACTGAAGTCCAGATAGCGGTCACGATCGCTGGGGTGCTCGCTCCAAGAGAGACGGTAGCTGTCTTCGGCATAGTCCTTGATATGACTCTCGAAGTGGTCCAAGCGATCGAGAATGCGTTGTCCCAATGGGATAACCTCGTTGTAGCGTTGCAGTCCGTTGAGCGCATTGATCTTACGCTTACAAGCAACGACAAAGGCATCCATGCGGTCGATGCTGCCAGGAACATCGAGGTGGCTGATGGCCTCGTCGAGCTTGGCAAGGCCTTCGTTCTCCTGTCCCAGATGCGTCATCAGAAAACCTACTTCGGCTTCGCTGCGCCAGCGTTCGGTCTCCAGCCCTTGTTTCTGACAGAGTTCGGCCTTCTGTGTGGCCCAATGCATATATTGCTCATAGTCGGTCTTGGCACGGCTGATGGCAATGAGCATGTCGAGGATGTTCTGCTGTTCTGTGGGCTCGTTGCGTACGGAGTCGTGGTTGAGCAATGCCTTGCAGATCAGGATGGCGGAATCCTGTCGCTGCTCCATGAGTGACTTACAGTAGATCTTGGCACGGATGAACTGCTCGCGATAGTCACTTATATTTCCTAGGACCTTGGCTGAGTCGAGCAGTTTAAGTGCACGTTCAGGATCGTTTACATATACAACTAATATCGTGTCCTGCTGAAAGGGCGTGTTACCCAAATGGGATATACGCTTTATAGAGGCCTTATCCTTGCAACCTACACAGGTTAGTAGCACGGATAATATAATAAAAAGGTGATAAACTTTTCTCATAAAAGTACAATTTGCTGACAAAGTTACTAATTGTTTCGCAGAAAATGTATTATTTCTGAAAGAAATAAATATTTTTTGTAAATTCTGAGAACGATTTGTATAATATGAAGGAGTCTGCAAAGAAAAAAACTCTTTAATTCTTGCTGATATTGCTAAAAATGGTTACCTTTGCATTGTTATGGATAGACAACGAAAGGCAATCGTCATTGGAGCTACTTCAGGAATAGGCATGGAAGTGGCGAAGGTATTGGCATCAAAAGGCTGGCTGGTTGGCATAGCGGGACGAAGGCATGAACTGCTTCAACAGCTGCAACGTAAGTATCTGAACATTGTAGCCACAGAGTGTATCGATGTAACTAAAGCAGATGCTCCCGAGCGCCTACAGACACTCATCGGAAAGACAGGAGGAATGGATCTCTATTTTCATAGCTCTGGCATAGGATATCAGAATACAGAACTTGATATGAACCTTGAGTTGGCTACTGTAGAGACAAATGCCTTGGGAATGACTCGTATGGTTGGTGCCGCATTCCACTATTTTACTGAACATCCTGAGCAGAAAGGCCAGATAGCCGTAATAAGCAGTATCGCAAGAACCAAAGGTTTAGGCCCCGCTCCGGCCTATTCTGCCACCAAGAGATACACAAGTCATTATCTGGAATGTCTCACTCAGCTGAGTCATATCCGAAAGCTCACAAACATAAGCATCCACGATATCCGCCCTGGTTTTGTCCGTACTCCATTAATAAGTGGTAGTAACTATCCAATGCAGCTTAAAGCCGACAAGGTGGCCAAGCAAATAGTAAATGCTTTGGAACGGGGACGCTCTATTATCACCATCGACTGGCGATATAAGATATTGGTATTCTTCTGGCGGCTTATCCCACGCTGGATTTGGATAAGAATGTTTGGGGGAATCGACAAGAAATCTGTTTGATATATGGGAACAAATCCGTTTGCACTATTAGTTGGATGGTTGCTTGATTTTATCTTTGGCGACCCGCAGAGACTTCCCCACCCTATTGTGTGGTTTGGGAAGATGATTGCTGCTGGGGAGCACAGGCTGAATAAAGGTAATGCTCGCAAAGCAAAGGGAGCAATATTGGCTATTGGGCTAATTCTGCTGGTGTTTGGTCTTGCATGGGCAATAAGATATGTGTTGGGCATCTTCGCACTCTTTATCTTTGATGGTACCAATCAGACCATTCATCAGATTCCTATATTCCTCTACATCTTCGACATAATTGTGGTTTTCTTCTGTCTCGCAGGAACAACGCTGATTAAAGAGGTCCGTGAGGTGTTTCTAGCATTAGACAGATCGCTTGACGAAGGAAGGACTCAGGTGGCCCGTATCGTTGGTCGCGACACATCAGAGCTTACTGCCCAGGAGGTACGCACAGCTGCCCTTGAGACCCTTGCAGAGAATCTGAGCGACGGAGTGATAGCCCCACTATTCTGGCTCGCACTGCTTGGTACTCCAGGCATGCTGGCATATAAGATGGTGAACACGCTCGATTCGATGATAGGCTACAAGACGGAGAAATATAAGGACTTCGGCTGCTGGGCTGCGCATATCGATGACATCGCCAACTATATCCCAGCCCGTCTTACAGCCATTTTAATGGTTCTTGCCTCTGGGCGATTAGGCTTGCTGCAATTCGTTTGGAAAAACGGCAGAAACCACGCATCGCCAAATAGCGGATATCCTGAAGCTGCTCTTGCAGGAATTCTGAACTGCCGTTTTGGGGGACCGCATTACTATTTTGGCGAGCTCTTCGACAAACCATATATTGGGGAGAATGAACGAGTCCTCACCACAGAAGACATGAAAAAAGCAGTACGTGTGAATCGTACTGCCGAAGTATTAATGATGGTTATCGTTCTTGCCGTAAGTCTTTGGGCGGCATTTTTTTGATTACAGGATATCCATCAGCTGACGCAGAGAGCTAACCTCATAGTCTATCGGTTCTGTGGCAGGATATTCAGGATAACGATTGAAATAAGCCACACGAAGACCAGCCCTCTTGGCCCCAAGGATATCCGTCTGGAAGTTATCACCAATCATAAGGGTAGACTCTTTCTTTGCGCCCGATTTTTTGAAGGCGTAATCGAAATATTCTGGGGCGGGTTTGTTATAGCCAGCATCTTCGCTAAGGATAATGGTGTCGAAGTATTCGTAAAGACCGCATGCTCGAAGTTTTTTGTATTGCACTTCGTGGAAACCATTGCTGCACATGTGCATGCGATAGCCTTTGTCACGAAGGTAATCCATAAGTTCTTTAGCTCCTTCAACAAGGCCTGGCTTGCAACTGCAGAAATCAAGGAAACGATCACTTGCCTCAAGACAGTAAGCCTCATCTGTGCTAAGACCATCTCCAAAGCTGAAAGGCCTTCGAAAACGCTCCACAATGAGGTAGTCGCGAGTTATCTCTCCTTTTGAATAGCGAGTCCAGAGGTCGATATTTGCCTTCCAATACTCGTCATAGAAAACCTGAGGGTTTGGGAAATATCGCTCAAGGTGGAGCAAATCGAAAAGCTCATGCAGAGCAATCACAGCATTGCCATGAGTATCATAGAGTGTATCATCGAAATCGATAAAGAGGTCAGAAATATTTTGTAATCTTTGCATTGTCGAAGTTGTTCATTTCGTTAATCATCCTCACAGCAGAATCAACAATTGGGAAGGCACAGAGGGCACCAGTACCCTCACCAAGCCTGAGACCAAGGTTAAGCAGAGGTTTGGCATCTACCATCTCAAGCATCATCTTATGGGCCTTCTCATCTCCACAATGAGTGAAAATCATATAGTCCAGGGAGTCTGGATAAAGTCTGATGGTAGCAAGAGCACAAGCAGTCATAATAAAACCATCGACTAAAATAATAATGTGCGCCTCAGCAGCACGAAGCATAGCCCCGATGGCTGCAATCATCTCAAAGCCGCCAAAGTAGATTAGGGGTGAGAAGTTAGAGGTGAGAGGTGAGAGATTAGACTTGTAATGGGATAATGCTTTAGAAAGGATTTCGTATTTATGACGGATGCCAGGAGCGTCGAGACCTGCACCAGCACCAATACAGTCGATTAGAGGGAAGTCACCTAAAAGACTAAGCCAGATACTCGAAGGAGATGTATTGCCAATGCCCATCTCCCCAATACAGAGGATCTGGCAACCTTCTGCTATGCAGTCATCCACAAGGTCGGAGCCTATTTGTATCGCTTTATCAAATTCTTCTTCGCTCATGGCTGGCTCATAAAGGAAGTTCTTGGTGCCTCTGGCAATTTTGCAATCAATGATATTGTCTATACCAGAGAAGTCATAATCTACTCCCACATCAACGATACGCAGTTTGAAACCATGCTGGCGACAGAACATGTTTACTCCTCCACCACCACGAGTGAAGTTAATCATCTGTTGCCACGTTACCTCACGAGGCGATACACTCACACCCTCACGCTCTATCCCATGATCACCACCAAGCAGAAGATGACAAGGATGAGCCAAAGAAGGAGTTAATGTCTGCTGGATAAGACAAACCTGCATGGTAAGATCCTCAAGACGTCCCAAACTGCCCTTAGGCTTATTGAGGTTGTCTATCTTAGCCTGAATATCTTGTTGAATCGCCTTGTCTGGGCTTTTTATGCAAAACGTCTTCATTCCCCTTTCTTTTTTTACCTTTTTTCTTTATTACCCTTTTACCTTTAAAGGTATTCCGCTGACCATTAGGATTACCTCATCAGCCTTAGAGGCGATATACTGGTTCATCCAGCCTTCGAGGTCAGTAAATTTCCGTTGTATGGCATTCTCGCTCACACCTCCGCTACCAATCTCATTCGTAACGAAGATATAAGTAGCATCATGAGAGGTAAAGGCATCGAATTCAGCTTTTGCCATTTCCAACGATTTGTCTACATCAGATTCGCTATTAAAGAAGAAATTCGTAAGCCAGAGAGTCACGCAGTCTATTAATACCACACATCCTGAGAGATCGTGACGGCTGAGATACATCTCCTCTTCTATGTTTGTCCATTGAGGTCCTCTTCTCTCCTGATGTCTGCGAACCCTCTCACGGAACTCTTCATCCCATATATGAGCTGTTGCCACATATACAGGTTTATCTGAGAAACTCAGGGCCATCCTCTCTGCCTCGCTGCTCTTTCCAGAACGCTGACCTCCAGTGATAAGAATTATTCTGCTCATAACGGCCACAAATAATTTGATGCACAGACATACAGATAAATCGACAGTTCTACCAACAGGCACACAGCCCCACAACAATCGCCAGTATAGCCTCGTAGCTTGCTCCAAATAAACAAGTAGAGCATATACATAACGACAGCAGGGAGAAAGATAAGTGCCTCCCATGAGAAACCCATAATAAAGATAAAGCCTATCATCGGCAGAAGACCCTGTACTGCGAGACTTAGCCCTGCCCAAGGACCAAACTTACGATAGATAGTCTTCGACTTTGCCTCCTCTTCCTTTCTGGCGTAAGGCATCATCAGTATCATCTGCGATGTCACCATCTTAGAATAAGGGTCGGCAGCAAACACCAGCACGGCTGCGATGTATGGAGGAATAGAATAAATCGCTGCCGTAAGAATCAGGAAATAGAATATCAGCCCTAATACACCATAAGTGCCGATATGGGAGTCTTTCATGATGCAGAGAATCCTCTGGCGATCACTGCCTCCTCCACCAAAGCCATCGATGAAGTCAGCAAGTCCGTCTTCATGCAGGGCACCAGTGATAAGAATACGCACAAGGATGGCCAACAGCACCCCAATATATCCAGGAAAAATAAGAGTGGCGAAATATAGAGTCAGACCCATTGCTCCACCTGTGAGCCAACCTGTAAGAGGCCAGTGCTCTACAACTGTCTGATAGCAGGCTACTGGTGGTTGATGTAATCTCCAAAACGGCAATCGTGTAAAGAAAATAAACGATGCCAATATACGGTCATACCACTTTGTCTGGTCAATGCTCACCTCCATCCTTAAACTCTTTTATTGCGTTGATGATAGCATCGTTCTCTTCAGGACTCTGTGCGGCAACACGGAAACAGTGATCATCGAGACCATGAAAATTAGATGCATCGCGAATAAGGATACCATGATTCTCAATAAGCCAGTTTTTCAGTTCTATACCTGTTGCCCAGTCGATATTCACAAGCATATAGTGAGTCTTAGTATCCATAACCATCAATCCTTCTATCGCCTGCAACTCATTTCTCAGTCTCTGGGCCTCAGCAATATATCCCTTAAGGTCAGGAAGCACCTTTGGGCTATTCTTTATAAGCCATTTACCAGCCTCGATAGCCAAAGTGTTTACTGTCCAAGGCTGACGGATATCCCTGAGACGCTCTATTATTATTGGCGATGCGGTAATATAACCGAGTCTTAATCCTGGTATGCAGTATTTCTTCGACAAAGAATGAAGAATCATCACATTGTAACAATCCAACAGTTCCTTGGGCTTGAGCATAGGCTGTAAAGTATAGTCAGCATAACTCTGGTCAATAACATACAAGTATCTTGGATGTTTCTTTATCACATAAGCCAGCAATTGTTTCAGCATCACATTACCCGTAGGGTTGTCTGGATTACAGATCCAGTAGATACGATCCTCAGGCAATAAGTTCAACTCGTCTGTACGTTCATACGAGATGATATGATCGAACATCCTGCAAGCATCAGCATATTCTGTATAAGTAGGCTGAGGAATGACAGAGGCCCAACCACGATAAAGCTGTGCAATAAGATAAATAGCCTCATTGGCACCATTGGTAACCATCACCATCGATGCAGGTATCTCCAGCTTTTCGGCTATCAGCTCCTCCAACTCTTTAGCTTCGGGCTCAGGATAGTTGCCAATAGCATCAAGACGTGTGGTAAGGTATTGCTTCAGTTCTGTAAGATCTGCCTTCTGGTAGATATTTGAACTGAAATTCATCTTTATCTTTTCGCCATACCGGTATGTGTCGTCTCCGTGTCCGTATATCATAAATAGTTATTTAGCTACTGTTACAGATAAATTTTGGGGGTCGAATGTAATACCAGGACGCTCCACATATCGAGCCAAAGCACCATTAGAAGCAAGTTCCTGTGGAGTGCCGATATGTAGAATAGGCTGCTCATCGTCATGTTTCTCCATTAGCCAAAGAGTATCTGCCACCTGGAGGGCAAGTTCGAAATCGTGAGTGGAGAGGAAGATGGTCTTGTCTCTCTCTTGAGCCAGTCGCCTTAGTAACTGCATCATCTCTACCTTACTTGGGAAATCAAGAAAGGCCGTTGGTTCATCAAGATATATTACGGGTGTCTGTTGTGCCAGAGCCTTTGCTATCATCACCTTCTGACGCTCACCATCGGAAAGGGTGTGTATCATACGTTTACTTAGGTTGTCGATTCTTACCGCCTCGATGGCATCGACAACTGCCTTCCAGTCATCTTCATGAAGTGTTCCCCAGAATCCTGTATATGGCGAACGACCCAATGCCACCAGTTCACGAACGGACATATTCCTGATATCAGGCTTCTCTGTAAGTACAACACCTATCACACGACTCAGTTCCTTGTCTGAATAAGAGGTGAGAGGTAATGAGTGAAAAGTGAGAGGATTGTAGATGATGATATCGCCAGCCAATGCTGGTTGAAAGGCGGAAAGAGTTCGTAATAACGTAGATTTTCCAACACCATTAGCACCTAGAAGACAGGTAAGTTCACCTCTCTTTATGCATGCATTTATACCGCTTGCCACAACCCTTGTGTCGTGGTTCTTAACCCGATATCCGATGCTTAGGTTCTGTAGTGTTATTGTCTCGCTATTCATATCTTTGGTGCAAAGATACACCAAATCACCCAAATAGCCAAATTTTTCGTAAAATATCTTTAACTAAGATGATTTTAGCAACTTAGAAGACGGTGCCCCAAGTCCTTTTCCTGGCAAACAGATATTATCTGCTGTATAACCTCATCCATCTTTGGCACAGAGGCTACATAATAAGTGGAATAGTCAGGACATAGCACTACAAGATTCATTGCCTTGACACGTATACCATAATGAGTCTCAAGCATATAACGATATAGATTCTGCTGGATGCAATAGTGATAGAAAGACGTATCAGGCAGGTTGATACCATTAAATCCACGTTTGCCTCCAAAGCCCTCTACAATAGGAGCACCTAGGGTATTTACTACCTTACCGCTACGTTTCCAGTCATAGATAGTAAATTCTCCATCGCTCTCTCGACAGATAAGGTCGATGGTGCCTGCAATATTTAGCTCTTTGTCATATACAGGCCACTCTTGACGATAAGGACGAATTCTGTAATCCTCGATAAAATGGAGGAAATGCTGTTTCTCGCGTTCTACACTTATCTCTTCCGTCTTACCATTATATGTAAAAGGACAAGTATTTTCAAAGAATCCACGTTGGAAATAGTTCTCTGTCTGAAGATGAACAAATGTACCAACCTCGCTGGCTATACGTCCTATCCTATCCCATTGCTCTAGGCTCTCTTCTACTGGGATATGATAACGGGCATATTTTCTTTCAGCAGCAGCTAATGCATTAAACTCCTCGAAGAAATAAGCTATCAGCGAACTTACAGGAAGGAATCGCTCCTGACCTGCATAAGTGTAGATGTGCTCTTCTGGTTCGAAGTCAATAAACTGATCCTGAGCATATACGCCAGCATCTGTAAACGTTGACATCTTCTCTGTCATATCCCCTGTACGAGGTAAGGGCTTTACTAATGACTTACACCTCTTTTCTTCTTCTGAGAAAGACAGTAGCTTTGTTGGAGATGGGACCTCCTCCGGGTATTGCTCTCCTCTGGCAGCTATCTTTAAAGCCTCGCTTCGAGACCAGCGTGGAATCGCTGGAACAATAGTAGGAGTAATCAGTGTATCCGGATTAATCAGATTAATCAGATATTCTGCACATTCCAAAGGAGTTCTCTGAATCTGAGTAACAGCAAAGCGCACCACAGTCCACCCATGACGATTCAAGAGACAGTCTCTATATTGATCACCACATGACAGATAATGAATAGGTTTGCGATCAATAGTATATGGCTCATCGATTTCAACATCGATACGGATATCAGGACGTCCATTTATCAGAAGAGTAATATCAGGATAGTAAGGAGGCAAGGATTCTGATACATTAATACATACATCCTGCAAAATCTGAACCTGTTCAGGCATCACCTTACGGATGTACTGAATAAAATATGCTTCCAGACGACCAGTACGAACCCTTTGGATTCTGCGATATGGATAAAGCACCGTACCTTCTTCCGGACGGTTTACAATAGGATATGTCGAAGCCATAGTCTATTGTATCTTTGACGTCATAGGACTGCGTACACCAGAATAGCTCCTCAAGAACGCTTTGGCTGAACCAAAAGAGAGGAACATATCCAAACGCACTGGGATATGATTCTGATCGTCTGTAATATAGAATCGTATGAGCTCATGGCTCTTGTTGTTTTCTCGCTCATAGAACGAGAATACCAGACAACGGAACTTCTCCTTAGTGCCATTCATCTTGAAATTCTCCTTACCACGATACTCAAGCCAGGAGTTGGTAAGATTACTGGCATCGCTAACAGGCATAGGAATGGTCTGATGTTTCTTCATGTTAGTAGCATCAAAGTTTCTTGCACGCAGAAATATCGACATCATATCATAGATACAGCTCTTGTAAGTACTGGTCTTCCAATGCTGTTCTCCATCAGCATCAACACGATGCTTCTTCAATTGGCAATAGTTATTAGGATATGAATACCATATCTCGTCGATATAATACCTGTCACCCTCACGTGCTCCCTTACGGAAATAGAGTGGAGAAAGGTCTGGATTACAATAGCTCAACAGAGTATCACGCATCATGAAATACTTATCAAGACGGTTATTTCCTCTTGTGATGAGATATGACTTCCAGGCATCCTTGCCTTCAAACTTTGTCATCTTGGTATCCATCTCAGCAGAACCAACCTTTACCCATATAAACTGCCAGTTGAAATACAAGTCATATTCAAGCATCTCTCCTGACTTAAATGCCGTATTCTCTATACCACACTGTGCTGAAGCAGTGAATATTGAACAGTGTATAGTGAATAATATCAATAATATCTTTTTCATATTCTTACTTTTTCTCTAAATTAACGCCTTTGGATTTCATATATTCTATACCGAGCTGTTTGGCTCGCTCAATATTACGATTCTTTAGTTTCTTTGCCTGATCAGGTTTCTGCTTGGTGATAGCCTGAGGCTTCTGACGATGTCGAGGTGTTGCTGTGAGGTTCCACGATTCTGTGACATCCCATTTCTCCTTACACTCCAGTTCCTTGGAGTAGTAGTACACATCTTCAGGCTGTCTGTCGGAATCATAGTCACCAATATCCCAAATACCATTGCCGTTAGCATCGATAAATGCACGGAGATAGAATTTTCCTGGTGTGACATACTTGAATTCTGCCTTGCCATTTTTTACTCTCACCTCTCTGGTAACAGCATCCTGAGAAGAAAGCATCTGAACGATAATAGTAGTATCGACAGCCTCTACCCCACTGATATTCATAGTAATGGAACTGAATTCATCAAGAGCCTTAACCTTTATACCCTGCTTATATGGTTTTGAAACCAATCCATAGATATCTACAAATGCAGCAGAATCGACTTCAAGACTATACTCCACCCCAAGTCGCCAATCTGCTACAATCTCATACTTACGGATATTATTCTCCACAGGACGGAACTCAAATTCCGCATCATACCATAGGGAGTCAATCTGAGAATATAGATGAACTGCCGATGTATCGCATTTTATTAAAGGTGTTGGCATCTCGACAATTATCTTCTCACCAGGAATCATTGATGATGGAACAGCAAACTTTGGTTCAAGAGCCTTTACAGGATAGATACTATCGTATTTCTCTTCTTTCTTCTTTTTCTTTTCCTGTTCTTTTTGCCATTTCTCCATCTCCTTGGCTTTTTCTTTCATACGTTTCTCGAAAGAAACCTTGGGGACAATATCAATAGCAGAGTCTGTCTGTAGCACCAGATTACCAAGAGTATCAGTAACGTGATAGGTAAGATCCATTCTGAGAGTATCCTGATTTACTAACGTAGTATCACGAATCCAATAGTGGATAGTATCACGTTTCTCATTTGCTTCGATGACAAAGGCACTGTCTGCATTAAAGTTAATACCTTTTATCTGTGGCAACAGAGAGTCACCATAAGTGAAATACATTGATATCTTATTAGGTTCCACACGCTCTGTCTTTAACAACGTACGATCCGTCTGAGGATGTGTAAATGCAAGTAATGTAATATCGTCAGGCAGAAAGTGAGTATATGGTATCTGTAACAATGCATCGATATGCAGAGAATCGCGCCATACCGTATCTACTCTTATATCCGGCTTTGATGAAGGTTCGAAAGTGGCATGATTAAAAGCTATCATCTCACTCTTCTGTGTAAAACGGAAATCTGCATCGGCATCCTGAAGTGCATAAGCACGATAAGTGCCTGGAGCAATACCTTTTATCACGAAATGACCTGTTCCGTCAGTACGAGAAATGCGCATAAATGGTTTTGTCTTAAAGACTGAATCGGAAAGATCGTCATAAAGACCAACAGCAATACCTTTAACTGGTTCGAGGTTGCTGGCATCAAGAACATATCCCGATACCTCAAAGGTATCGATGCGTTCTCCTGTTGAAAAACTATACGTATAGTTACCCATAGGATTACCTTCGTTGTTATCACTTATGGCATCGCTGAAGTCGATGGTGTAAGTGGTGTTCTCCTTGAGAGTATCCTGCAACTCAACGATGACTTTCTTACCTGTTGCCTTAATCTCAGGCTGCTCCAACTGTGGTGGAGAGACGATAACCTTATTTGTGGCATCTTCGAGTTTAATGAACTCATCAAAGAGTATGGTTATCTTTTTCGAATTTACGTTTGTTGACTTATCTTCTGGTGAGGCACCAACTACTCTTGGAGGATCGTCATCATACCATCCACCATCGGGCGAACCCATTCTTGCACATCCAACGATGATGCTTGCTATGCAGAAAATATAAAAGAGCTTCTTCATCGGTTGAGTTTTAAGAGTTGTTCTATGCTGTCACGACTATTACTCAGGCGAGGCACCTTATGCTGACCACCCAGCTTTCCGCGTAGCTTCAACCAATCATTAAACAGATTCTGCCGAGCCTCGATAATCTCAAGTGGCTGAAGGGTGATATTCTTGTATCGCTTGGCCTCATAGTCGCTGTTTATCTCTTGCAGGTGCTTGTCGAGCAGTTCAGCAAACTTCTTTATATCCTGAGGAGGCTTGGCAAACTCTATGAGCCACTGATGGCGACATTTTGCATTAGCATCCATAAATACAGGTGCTGCCGTATATTCGCTGACTTCAGCTCCTGTCTGTTCACAAGCATAAGCTAATCCTTTCTCTGCATTATCTACAATCAGTTCCTCACCAAAGGCATTGATGAAATGCTTCGTACGGCCAGAGATGATAAACTTATATGGATTTGTAGATGTAAACTGAATGGTATCGCCTATCTCATATCGCCATAAACCACAACAGGTTGAAATCACCACCGCATAGTTCTTACCTGTCTCAACAGCCCATAGGGGTACAGGATCACCCCCGTCCATAGGGATGAATTCATAGAATACATCATAGTCGAGCATCAGAAGCATAGACTTGTCAGATGGATTGTCCTGAAGTCCGAAGAATCCCTCGCTGGCATTATAGGTTTCCATATAATGCATATTTGGAGAAGTGATAAGCTGTTCGTATTGTTTGCGATAAGGTGTGAAGGCCACACCACCATGAAAGAATACTTCTATGTTAGGCCATACCTCTTCGAGATGATTCTTTCCTGATATTTCCATCATACGTGTTAGTACAGAAAGCATCCATGAAGGTACGCCAGAGATGTTTGTAACATTCTTATTCATCGCCTCACGGGCTATCTTGTCTCTTTTTATCTCAAAATCTGAGATAAGGGCCGTTTTCTTTTTTGGCACACGTACAAGATTCGCCAATGGATTGATGTTTTCGATGAGAATAGCACTGAGGTCACCTACCAGAGAATCCTTCAAATTATAGTTGGGAGCATGACTTCCACCAAGAATCAATGCCCGTCCGTCAAAGAGGCGTGACTTAGGATTATTCTTCAGATACATTGCTACAGCATCAAAACCACCCTTATAATGCATCCGCTTAAGACCTTCCTGACTAACTGGTATGAACTTTGACTTATCGTTAGTAGTACCTGACGACTTGGCATACCATTTCACCTTTCCTGGCCATAATACATCGGATTCACCATGTCGCATGCGATCGATAGCTTCCTTAAGCTCTTCGTATGTGTTAACAGGAATATTCTTTATAAAATCATCGTATCCTTTTATATTAGCGAAGGCGTGATTGCGTCCATATTCTGTATCTTTGGCCTCAGCAATCAAACTACTAAGCACTGCCCTTTGCAACACTTCTCCTCCAGTCTGATGCTTCTCCAATTCTCTTTGCCGAGACTCAAAGACCTTTCTTACTATACTTGTTACACTCATTTTTGCGCATATTTGGCTGCAAAATTAAACAAAACCATCGTAACAGCACAAAAATTTACGTTTTTTTTATATAATAAGGTATAAAAAGCAAGAAGCCAAGAATTTATTCCCAGTGTGGGAACAAAATATTCCCAGGCTGGGAATGAAATGTTCCCACGCTGGGAATAAAAACAAAGGTATATTATCCCTCAGCAAAGGCAGCAGCCTCAGCTTCAGCAATGATATCTTCGCGAGACTTCTCCTTGTGGGTAATATCGGAAAGATCGAATTCTTCATCAAGTTTAGAGTTTCCTTCAGCTATCCCTGTAGACTTACCCTCAAGGGAGGTTGCACACTCGAGCTCTGCTCGCTTGCTACTTAAGGGACGCAATATCTCTACACTCTCAGTTTCAAACTCTCCACTTTCATTACTAATAATAAAGTCCTGTTGCTCTTTCTCAGGATCAGGCACCATCATCGTTGGCTCTTCCTCCATCTTCGTACGATCAGACTTTGCCTTAAAGATTGAATCAACAAACTGAGGCTCACGCTTCAGTTTCTGAAGTGTATCTTTTGATGCAAGTTGCTGGGCCTCCTTTTTTGAGAAACCAGAGCCACACTCTCCTTCTACCCCTTCGAGCATCACCTGAAAACTGAATATCGGACTGCCATTATCATCCTTTTTCTGCTTCAGCATGCGGTACTCCATGCGTACCTTATTCTTCTGACTCCATTCAAGCAACTTTGACTTGAAGTTTACCTCCTTGAAAGCCACCTTGTCGAGATCAATATGCTTTCCAAGCACACGATTCTCCCAAAACCACATACAGGCCTCATATCCTCGATCCAGATAGATCGCCCCCACAAGAGCTTCAAAGGCATTACCACCTACGTAGCTGTTGTGAGAATTACTGCGCCCTGCAGACAGTATGAGCTGAGAAAGTCCCATTTCATTGGCTAGTTTTCCAAGAGTCTCACGAGAAACGAGTTTACTACGGGTGTTAGTAAGAAAACCCTCTCGTTTACCTTCATAGTGCCTATATACGATATCACCCACAGCAGCATCGAGAATAGCATCTCCAAGAAACTCAAGCCGTTCGTTATTCAAAGGTTTTCCTTTGTCATTACGTCTTCCGATGCTCTTGTGCATAAGAGCCTGTTGATAATATTTGATATCACGAGGGAAGAATCCCAGTATATCGTAGAGAGCAGAAAAAAGCTCCTTCTCCTTGCGGAAAGGGAGCTTTATAAAACCAATAATATTATTAATCCACATACTTCTTGAATACTACACAGGCATTATGACCACCAAAGCCGAAGGTGTTACTGAGTCCAGCACGTACCTCACGCTTCTGAGCCTTGTTGAATGTGAAGTTCAGGTTGTAGTCAATCTCAGGATCCTCATCGCCATCCTCGTGGTTGATTGTAGGAGGAACAATATCGTTCTTTATTGCGAGTATAGTTGCCATTGCCTCAACGGCTCCAGCAGCACCAAGCAAGTGACCTGTCATCGATTTTGTCGATGAAATATTCAGTTTGAATGCAGCATCGCCGAATACCTCCTTGATGGCCTTAGCCTCAGAGATATCTCCAACGTGGGTAGAAGTACCGTGAACATTGATATAGTCGATGTCCTCTGGCTTCATACCTGCATCTTCGAGAGCATTCTTCATAACAAGTTTAGCACCCAGTCCCTCAGGATGAGAAGCTGTGATATGATGAGCATCAGCACTCATACCAGCACCAACCATCTCAGCATAGATCTTAGCACCACGAGCCTTTGCATGCTCCAACTCCTCAAGAATCAGACATCCGGCACCCTCAGCCATGATGAATCCGTCACGACTTGCACTGAATGGACGGCTTGCCTTCTCTGGCTCATCATTACGGGTAGAGAGAGCCTTCATGGCATTAAATCCACCTACACCTGTAGCACAGATAGCAGCCTCAGCACCGCCGGCAAGAATCATATTTGCCTTGCCTAAGCGGATAAGGTTAAAGGCATCAGCAAGTGCGTTTGATGAAGAAGCACAAGCAGAAGCGGTGATATAGTTGGGGCCGTGGAAGCCATACATAATAGAAATCTGACCTGCTGCGATGTCGGCAATCATCTTCGGAATAAAGAAGGGATTGAACTTAGGACCATCGGCCTCATGCTGACCATAGTATGTTACCTCTTCCTCGAAGGTCTTAATTCCACCGATACCTACACCATAAACCACACCTATGCGGTCTTTATCCTCAGTATCGAGATCCATTTTGCTATCCTCAACAGCCTGCTTGGCGGCAATCATGGCCAGCTGAGTATAGCGGTCCATCTTACGAGCCTCCTTGCGGTCAAGATACTCATTCACATCGAGGTTTTTTACCTCACAAGCGAACTTTGTCTTAAAATTGGTTGTATCGAAAAGTGTAATAGGTGCTGCTCCGCTTACTCCGTTGATAAGACTGTTCCATGTCTCTTCAGGACTATTACCAACAGGAGTTACAGCGCCCAGGCCTGTTACAACTACTCTTTTTAATTCCATAAGCTAATTTTAAAGCATAATGGTTGCTTCGTAATCCGAAGCAACCATTATGTTATAATCCTAATTTATTTTGCGTTCTCCTCGATATAAGCGATAGCATCACCTACAGTACCGATCTTCTCAGCCTTATCGTCGGGGATAGAGATACCAAACTCCTTCTCAAACTCCATGATGAGCTCAACTGTATCCAATGAGTCTGCACCAAGATCATTTGTGAAACTTGCCTCTGGCTTAACCTCAGCCTCATCAACACCCAGTTTGTCTACGATAATAGCCTTTACTTTGCTTTCAATTTCTGACATAATTTTCTTTCTTTAAAATGTTAATAATGAATTTGCTATCTTGAAAATTTTGCGGGTTTTTCCGCTTTCGGGGTGCAAAGTAACACATTTTCTTTCACTTACGCAAATTTTTTTAAGAAAAACTATCATAACTTTGCACATTTATGGTATAATTGTGCATAAAATAACCCTTTTTGTGTGCGTTACCAGTACTAAAATTGCAAAATAAGATGAAATATATGCGGATTTAGTTGGATAATTAAAAAGGTTTCCGTATCTTTGCACCTAAACAATTATATACACAAAAAAATGTCATTTACACAACATGCTAATCAGATCTTCAATCAGGTGATAAAAGATTATCATCTGAAAGACAATGTAGACACTCCTATCAACAATCCATACAATAGGGATAGTATTGATCACAGTCTTTATCTGAAGTGCTGGATTGATACAGTTCAGTGGCATTATGAGGATATCATTCGCGATCCTCATATTGACCCTGTTGAGGCATTGGCTTTAAAGCGTCGTATCGATAGTAGTAATCAGGACCGTACAGATCTTGTTGAGGAGATTGACTCTTATTTCCGTCAGTACTATAGCAATGTTAAACCTATGGACGATGCACGACTCAATACTGAGAGTCCTGCTTGGGCTGTGGATCGTCTTAGTATCCTTGCCCTAAAGATTTACCATATGAAAGAACAGGTGGATCGTAAGGATGCATCACCCGAACATATTGCAAAGTGTCAGGCAAAACTGGATGTACTTCTTGAACAGCAGAAAGATCTTTCTCTTGCTATTGACCAGTTACTTGAAGACATTCAGGCAGGAAGGAAGTATATGAAGGTATATCGTCAGATGAAGATGTATAACGACCCATCTACGAATCCCATTCTATATAATAAGAAGTAATCATAAAGCTCAAAGTTCAATATTTCAATGAAAAAAGAGCATATATTGGTTATACGTTTTTCAGCTCTTGGCGATGTAGCTATGACAGTGCCTGTAATTTGGGCACTGGCTCATCAGTATCCTGATATACGTATTACAGTACTTAGCAGAAAGTATGCCCGTACGCTCTTCGACGATCTGGCACCGAATGTGAATTTCATGGAGGCAGATCTAAAAGTTGAATATCATGGTATAAAGGGTCTGAATGCTCTTTATCGTCGTCTTGTGGCTAAACAGTTTACTAAAATTGCCGATCTTCATAATGTGTTGCGTTCCGAATATCTCCGCATGAGATTCAATATAGGAAGATACAGGGTTGAGCATATCAACAAACACAGGAAAGACAGACGACATCTGGTATCCCAGAAGAGAAAGAATATTAAGCAGCTGCCTACTTCTTTTAATAATTATATTGAAGTATTCGAGAAATTAGGCTATCCTGTTGATGTCAGTAAGTTCCACTCTATTTTCCCAGAAGAAGGTGGTAATCTGAATATGTTGCCAAAAGAGATAGGCCCAAAGAAAAACTTCGAGAAATGGATTGGTATTGCCCCATTTGCTGCACATGAAGGAAAGATATATCCTCCACGCCTGATGGAACAGGTCATCTTCGGTTTAGTACAGAACTATCCACAATGTCGAATATTCTTCTTTGGAAGAGGCGAGAGCGAGGATAACTACTTTGGACTCTGGTGTGCACAATACAGACAATGTATATGTGTAAATCGCTATACAGAGAATATGTATCAGGAACTGATAATCATGAGTCATCTAGATGTTATGCTATCTATGGACTCAGCTAATATGCATTTGGCATCACTTACGGCTACTCCTGTAGTTAGCATATGGGGAGCAACTCACCCGTATGCAGGATTTATGGGATTCGGACAACCTGCTGATAATGCCATACAGTTAGATCTTGACTGTCGTCCTTGTAGTATCTATGGACAAAAACCATGTCAGCGAGGCGATTATGCTTGTTTAAAGAACATTCCGCCAGAGCGGATTGTTGAGAAAATAGTATCAATTATTAATAACTAAACTTTTACGATTATGAAAAAGTATGTGTGTGACGTGTGTGGTTATGTTTATGACCCTGCAGAAGGTGATGCTGATAGCGGTATAGCTCCTGGAACAGCATTTGAAGACATCCCCGAAGATTGGGTTTGCCCAGTTTGTGGAGTTGGTAAAAGTGATTTCTCTCCTGTGGACGAATAATAAATAAGGTGGAAAATTTTTTCCACCTTATTTATTTATAATTATCTGTGCAAAATGCCATATTATTATTCCTGCAGTTACTGATACATTCATAGAGTGCTTGGTACCAAATTGTGGAATCTCAAGACAACCATCAGATACATCTATTACTTCTTGATGAACACCTTTTACCTCATTTCCAAGAATAACAGCATATCTATTATTATATTTAGGTATAAATTCCTGCAGCATCGTAGAACCATGAGCCTGTTCTACAGAATAAACTTCATATCCATCAGCTTTTAAAAACTCAACGGCATCCAATGCATTATTGAAGTATTTCCATTCTACGCTATCCTCAGCTCCAAGGGCTGTCTTATGAATCTCAGCATTTGGAGGCGTAGATGTAATGCCACAAAGATATACTGCCTCTATCCTGAACGCATCGCCAGTACGAAACACACTTCCTACGTTATGCATCGAACGGACATCATCCAACACCACTATTAGTGGTAACTTCTCTGCCTGTTTGAACTCATCCACAGACAGCCTCTGCATCTCTATCGTACGTAACTTTTTCATTTTGCCGACAAAGGTACAAATAATAGTTGAAAAACATGTTGATAAGTATGTGGAAAACTCACTTAATAACTAACAAAATACCATTAACAATATATGATCGTGAGATATCAACCTGTTTATTATCACTATTTACGCAACTTTTTCACTGATTTTTGCTGAAAAAAGATATAAACTTATTAATTTTGCACCAAAATTGGAAATTGTGGATAAAATACATTATCGATTAATAATCAATAAGAAAGAATCCACATCGATAGTTAATAAGTAATAGTGAATAGTTAATAGTGAATAATGCAAGGAAAAAGGCAAAAAGTTACCAACATATTCACAGCATATCATACTATTCATTTCTTTTTTAAAAAGAAAAAATAAAGAATAAAAATAATAATGTGATGTTGAAAAAGGAGTGGATTGAGCAAGGTTATATTAATGAACCAGTGGCTGAGGGTATAGATCTTAAAGCCGAAATCAGAAAGTTGTGTGAGGAAAAGGATGCTATCATTCTTGCTCACTATTATACTATAGGTGATATTCAAGATATTGCCGACTTTGTAGGTGATTCTTTAGCTTTAGCTCGTAAGGCAGCAAATACGGATGCTAAAGTGATGGTGATGTGCGGTGTTCACTTTATGGCTGAGACATGTAAGTTGCTGTCACCAGATAAAACTGTATTATGTCCTGATCTTAATGCAGGATGTTCATTGGCTGATTCATGTAAGGCTGAGGATCTTAAGAAATACAAAGAAGAGCATCCAGGTTATCAAGTAGTATCTTATGTTAATACTACAGCTGCTGTAAAGGCTCTGACTGATGTTGTTGTTACTAGTGGTAATGCAAAGAAAGTAGTAGATCAATTACCTAAGGATGCTAAGCTTATTTTTGGTCCTGATTATAACTTAGGGAATTATATTAATGATGTTACAGGTCGTGAGATGCTGCTTTGGAATGGTGGATGTCATGTTCATGAGCGTTTTTCTGTTTCTAAGATAGCAGAACTTAAGAAACAGTATCCTGATGCTATTGTTATGGCTCACCTGGAATGTAAAGGACCTGTATTGGCTCTTGCTGATGTTAAAGGATCTACAGCTACGATGCTTGACTTTGCTCAGCAGAGTGATCAGAAGCAATTTATTGTGGCTACAGAGGCTGGTATTCTCCACGAGATGCAGCGAACATGTCCTGACAAGGAATTTATCCCCGTGCCTCCAGAAATCAGCGAGAGCGGCCTTGAATGCAGCTGTAACGAGTGTCAGTATATGAAGATGAACACTCTTCTTAAGATTTATAACTGCTTAAAATATGGATGGCCATCTGTAGAGGTAGATACTGAAATAGCAAAAGATGCAGTAAAGCCTATAGAAAGAATGCTGGAGTTGAGTTAATCTCCAGCATTCTTCTTAATAACATTTATCTCTTTATGATTGACTATCCAAACACAGTCGTATTTTTTTTTCTTTATTGTTTCTAACCCTAATTCCTTAGCTTTCTTGAATGCGTCAGCAGAGCGTTCTATAGTTGTGTCTGAAATAATTTCTGGCCATTGGTAGTTTGTTTCATATTGTGCAGCAAGACCCCATCCGAAGGCTTCGTTTGGAATAACACAGAAGGAAGATAGTTTCGGATACTCATCTTCAATGATAATAACATATACAGACTTTAGGGGATTTCCGGTTTTTCGTATTGCTTCCTTTGCCATTTGTTTTCCTATAAGTCCTGATTTGACAGATTCATCTACTAAATGAATATCAATCCATACAGCAGATATTATCAATAAGAGAAATGAAAAGATTATATACTTTATACTATCAGCATGGCTTATAGAAAAAGCTATAATAATTGATATCATGGCAAGACCAGCATAGATATGCATCATACTGAATATCGTAGCTAAATGTGGTGCAACAGAAATTATTAAACAGATGACAGTACATATAATTTTCTTATTTGCAAACAGTTTAATTTTGTTGATGAATATAAAATAAAGAAAAGGTGCTGCCAATAAGAAAGTGGTAAATGCTAATAACAAATTTCTACTTGGTTGATGAAGTAGATATATATAGTCTATAGTTACGAATGATAAGAAAAGAAATTTTACTATATTTTTTATTATTTTAAAATCATCCGGGATGTATTCTGGATGAATAGTAATATCTTTAGGAAGTAAAACTATAGCTAATGCATAACATATCATAATTACTATACCAACAAATAAGTCTTTTTTAAGATTATTACTGTCTATGTAATCAAAACCATAAGCTAATATAGGACATACCAAAGCCCACATTAAACCATTTTCCTTAAAGAGGGTAGCGATGAAAATAAGCGTTATCCATACTATATACTTGCCTTTTTTCAGTTTAATATAAAATAGGAAAGCTATAATATCACAAGTAAGGGCATATACTTGGTTTTGGCTGTCAATGGCTGATACAGTAGCCATTGTAGCTGGTGAAATAAAGAAGAATAAAGTAGAGATGTTATTTGCTGACTTTGTGAATCCAAGTACATTCAATAAGCGATATAAAGCTATCGAACAGAAAAGGTGACCTGTTACTACAAGGATATGATTAAAAGTAGGCCAAAGAAGTTGTGGATTGCGTCCTACGATATATCCTATCCATGTATCAAATGGTCGCCAATGGTAGCCATAGAAGAAAAAATGTTCTTTAATAAAGAATGGGTTAAAATCAGGTTTTGTTGTTCCTGCCCAATCATCGTGTGTAGGTAAAATTGGTAAGACAGCGTATAATAATATAGGTGTAAGAACAATAATAATGGCAATACTCCAATGCTTTCTTACTAATTTATGATAGCTATCTTGCATACTGTTCCTTTTTCACCTTTGTTTGTAGCTGTAGTTACCATATAGACGCCTGAAGCTACTCTCCTACCCTTCTTGTCGCATCCGTCCCATACATATGTACCACCATTGCTACGTCCTTCATTGACAACAATACCATTTGATGAGAGTATTTTGATATCAGCATTAAACGAAAGACCAGTAATAGTAATAAGCCCAGTATAACCTGGTTCTACAGGATTAGGATAAGCCAATACATTATCTGAATTCATTTCTGTATTAGTTTCTGTTGCATCGCTAATATATGAGCAGAGACCATTCTCTGTTCCAAAGAACACTTCACCAGAGGTTGGATTAATGGCTATAGACATAACGGAATTGGAAAGCAGTTTGCTATTATCAATAGTGAAGTGATGTATCTGACTAATATTATCTGAACTTATCAGATAGACACCATTACTCTTTGTTCCAATCCACTTTCTATTTCCTCCGTCTATCGCAATGCATAAGACATCTATTCCAGCTAACAGATAGTCAGCATAGCTGGTACCATCGTTTCTTGGTACTTTTACCTGAGTGAAAGTGCTACCATTATTATTTATTTCATTACGCTCAAGTATGAGAAGTCCGGCACTAGTGCCTATCCACATATTGTTTTCTAAGTCTTCCACTACACAGCGAACTCCATCATTTACAGAAAATGAAGCACCATCTTGGTTAACGAACGTCTCGTATGCGATGATGTTATCATTCTCCATATCATATTGATATAGTGCCGGGGTAACCCAATTGTTGTTTACAAACCACATCTTACCTTTACTATCAATGACACTATTACCCAATTCACCATTACTTTTATTTGTGAATCCAGCATCATTAAGTTTCATAAGCTCTTTTTTATTGTATTTCTCAAATTCACCATTTATCATTCTGATAAGTGAAGCAGTAGGAGCCTGACTATTAAAAATCCAGAGATTAGCTTGATTATCGTATTTAACTCCAGATATAAGTTCAAATTCTTTATTTTTTAAATCAAAAGCTTCAATAGGACTATTGTCGTTATTATAGAATTTAACGAATTTACCATTACGGAATTCGTAAAGTCCGTTTCTGCTACCTGAGAAAATATGGTTCTCGTCTGATGGATCTATATCCATACAAAAGGCTCCTGGATATGATACTCCAGTAACATCACTGATTCCTTCATTTTGATATATTTCCCATTGGTTGTCTTTTAGAATTTGGATACCACTGGAGTGATTATAGTCACCATTGCAGGTATACAGTTTGCCATTATAGAAACGCATAAAGCCAAAATAATTATACTTTGGTCCATCTGGTTTTAAAGTCTTTATAATGTCGATATACTTATTGTAATCGCTATTGTCTTCTTCAGGCAGTGATGTTGGATATTCAGGATGGTTTAGTGTGTAGGTATCAGAAATCTCACCGCGCTGCATATTTACCTTAACAATACCAAAACCACAAATAAGATAAGCATAAATGCCATCAATTCGGATACTGCTTACAGTTTTATCTTCTGTAGTAGTCTTTGTGTAAAGTGAAGAGATATTTGTGATATTGTTATTTGTATCTATAAGGTCAATATTTGAGTTCTGATAGACAGCAATCAGGCGCTTGGCTTGACGATTCCAAGCGATGAGTTTGATATTGGTATCAGACAGACCGTTTGTTTTGTCATAAGTATATATACTCTGGTCTTTTTGGTTATACTGATAAAGACCATTGCTGGCGCGAACGAAAAGAATATCTCCAGTAGAGCAGATTTGTTGGACTTCGGAGTAGGCAAGATAGTTTTTCCAAGTGCCAATTTGAGCAAAGGAATATTGAAATGATAAATAACAAATGATAAATAATAAACAGAATTTATACATTTTTATTTTCCCTTTAGTAAGTATTCAGCGAGTTTCTGGGTGGCACGGGCTCGATGACTTATGTGGTTTTTGATGTCCATACCAAGTTCAGCGAATGTCTTGTCATATCCATCAGGCTGGAAGATAGGGTCGTAGCCGAAGCCCTCCCCTCCCCTACGCTCTCGGATTATCTCGCCTTCGACAATTCCTTCAAACTTATGTATTTCCTTAATAGAAGTACAGCCACAGGGACAGACATCCTTTTTTCTTATTAACGCTATAACAGTACGGAAACGAGCCTTACGATTGTTATTTTCTCCTAATTCTCGTAATAATCTGGACATATTTGCTTCAGCATCATGAGATTCGGCAGATGGATCTTCCATATTGGCATAACGTGCAGAATATACACCAGGTGCACCATTAAGCGCATCGACTTCCAGACCTGTATCATCAGCAAAACAGTCCAAATGATAATTGTCATAAATATACTGTGCCTTTTGCTGGGCGTTCTCGTCAAGTGTCTTACCTGTTTCTGGGATATCAGCATCGCAACCGATATCCTTTAATGAGAGCACTTCAATACTCTCTCCAAGAATACTGCGAATCTCATCAAGCTTATGCTTATTATTGGTTGCAAAAACAATCTTCATAATTCCGTAATTTCATCATATCATTGTTTATCCTTCGGCAATTCCTTTTTCTCCTTGATTCTTACCCTCATCTCTTCAAATCCTTCGCCGTAGACACCAATGACGCTTGATTGTGAAACAAATGCATTAGGGTCTATCATCTTAATGAGACGGAACATATTGATACTTTCATTTTTTCTGGCGAGGATACAAAGCACTTTCACCTCTTTGCCTGTATACCATCCATGTCCATCGAGGATGGTTACACCATGATGTGTCTCTGTACCAATGGCGTTAGCAATCTCCTGCCATTTACGGGTGAAAATCAGGAACTGTACAGACTGACGACGGGCATTCATGACATAGTCGAGTGTATAGTTCTCCATCGCCATCACACAGAAACCAAACATCACCTTATGGGCTCTTTCGAGATAAGTTCCGAATTGTGGGAAGAACATACAAGAGCCAATGATACAGAAGTCGGCTGCTAACAGCACATTACCCAACGTTACATTAGGATGGAATTTGTTGATAGATGCAGCGATGATATCCGTACCTCCTGTAGAACCATTATGAGTAAATACAGTAGCCAGAGCGATACCTGTCAGCACACAGCCTATAATCATCGACATGAAGTCCTGTCCTTCACCCATCAGTTTAAAGGGCAGACCATTCTCTTGCTTGGGAATTATTTCCTGAGCAAACTTCAGCATGAAATATAGGGTAAAGATGGCGAAGATAGTTTTCATCAGAAACTTCAGACCTAATATCTTCAAGGCGACTATCAGTAGGATACCGTTGATGATGATATATGTGTTTTCCAGATGGAAGCCAGTGGCGTAGTAAATGATAGCTGATAAACCAGTGACACCTCCAGCGACAATCTGATATGGCATCAGGAAGACGGTAAAGGCGATGGTATAGATAAGGAGGCCCAGAACTATAAACATATAGTCCTTGGCCTCGTTAAGAATCATTTTATGGTGTATAGTCATTTCTTCAGAACAATGTTCACCATACGCTTAGGGACGATGATAACCTTTGCTACTTGAAAACCTTCGAGATACTTCTGAGAGCGCTCATCAGCCAATACAGCGTCCTGGATAGTCTGATTATCAGCATCAGCAGGGAACGACATCTCGAAGCGGGTCTTACCATTAAAGGCGATACCCAGCTTCACCTGACTTTCTACGAGATACTGCTCATCCCACTTTGGCCACTGAGAGTCGCAGACGCTACCCTGCTCACCCAGCATCTCCCAGAGTTCCTCAGCAATATGAGGCGCAAAGGGAGCAATGAGAATCACCAGTGTCTTCAGCATCTCCTTGTTCTTGCACTTCTGCTGCGAGAGTTCGTTCACGCAAATCATGAAGGCAGAGATAGAAGTGTTGTATGAGAAGGTCTCGATATCCTGAGACACCTTCTTAATCAGCTTATGCACACTCTTCAGATTGTCAGCTGTTGCCTCACCCTCATCGAAACCATTTTGGAAGAGGTTCCAGAACTTACGCAGGAATCTGTGGCAACCATCGATACCATTGGTATCCCAAGGCTTCGACTGCTCTACAGGACCTAAGAACATCTCGTAGAGACGCAGCGTGTCAGCTCCGTATTTCTCGACGATCATATCCGGATTGACCACATTGAACATCGACTTCGACATCTTCTCGATAGCCCAGCCACAGACATATTTGCCATTCTCGAGGATGAATTCAGCGTTCTCATATTCAGGACGCCAAGCTTTGAAGGACTCGATGTCGAGCACATCGGCAGAAACGATATTCACATCTACGTGGATAGGTGTGGTGGTATATTTGTCTTTCAGACCGAAGCTGACGAACTTACCCTTGTCTGCACCCTCATCCTCGATACGATAAACGAAGTTAGAGCGACCCTGAATCATACCCTGATTGACGAGCTTCTTGAATGGCTCGTCCTCGCAAGAATAACCAGAGTCATAGAGGAACTTGTTCCAGAAACGGGAATAGATCAGGTGGCCTGTCGCATGCTCTGTACCTCCTACATAAAGGTCTACATTACGCCAGTATTCATCGGCATCGCGGCTGACAAGGGCCTTCTCGTTCTTTGGATCCATATAGCGCAGATAGTAGGCTGATGAGCCAGCAAAGCCAGGCATCGTATTAAGTTCGAGAGGGAAGACGGTCTTATTGTCTATTTCGTCTTTGCTGACCACCTTGTCGAACTTGGTATCCCAAGCCCACATCTTAGCTCGTCCCAATGGTGGCTCGCCAGTTTCTGTTGGCTTATACTCATCAATCTCAGGAAGCTCCAGAGGCAGACATTCCTTTGGAATCATATAAGGCATACTGTCCTTGTAGTAAACAGGGAATGGTTCACCCCAATAACGCTGACGTGAGAAGATGGCGTCACGAAGACGATAGTTAACCTTAACTCGTCCCAAGCCTTGTTCAGTAACAAATTTCTTTGTAGCAGCGATAGCTTCCTTAACTGTTAATCCGTTGAGGCTAAACTTAGCTGATGCAGAGTTACACATGATACCTTCCTTGGCATCATAACTCTCCTCAGAGATGTCAGCACCCTCAATCAATGGGATGATAGGCAGACCAAAATGCTTAGCGAAGGCATAGTCACGAGAGTCGTGAGCTGGCACAGCCATAATGGCGCCAGTACCATATCCGGCAAGTACATATTCTGCAATCCAGATAGGGATCTTTTCATCTGTAAACGGATTGATGGCGTAACTACCTGAGAACACACCAGTAACCTTGTGGTCCATCTGGCGATCGCGTTCTGTACGCTTCTTTACGTATTCCAGATATTTTTCAACTTCTTCCTTCTGATCAGGAGTGGTAAGTTCAGCTACAAGGTCTGACTCAGGAGCCAACACCATGAAGGTCACACCAAACATGGTATCAGCACGAGTGGTGAAGATGGTGAAGTGCTTGTCTGAATCTGCTACATTGAACTCTACTTCAGTACCCTCAGAGCGGCCAATCCAGTTGCGCTGGGTTTCCTTCAGAGAGTCTGTCCAGTCAATATCTTCCAGACCATCTAGTAGACGCTGTGCATAAGCTGATACACGCAGACACCACTGACGCATCTTCTTCTGTACAACTGGGTAGCCTCCACGAACTGATACACCATCCACTACCTCATCGTTAGCCAAAACAGTACCAAGTTTTGGACACCAGTTCACCATCGTGTCTGCCAGATAGGCTATACGATAGTTCATCAGTACCTCCTGCTTCTTTTTTTCAGAGAAGCCTGCCCAGTCAGAAGCTGTAAAATGGAGTTCCTCAGTACCAAGGGCATGACAATTCTCAGTACCCATCAGTTCGAAGTGCTCAATAAGCTTAATCGTTGGCTGAGCCTTTTGCGATGCTGTGCTGAAGTAACTCTTAAACATACGCTGGAAAGCCCATTGAGTCCACTTGTAATAAATTGGGTCACAGGTTCTTACCTCTCGCTCCCAGTCAAAAGAGAATCCGATCTTATCCAGCTGACTGCGATATCTGTCGATGTTTTCAAAAGTAGTCTTCTCAGGATGTTGACCTGTCTGGATAGCATACTGTTCTGCAGGCAGACCATAGGCATCATATCCCATAGGATTCAGCACGTTAAAGCCCTGCTGACGCTTGTATCTGGCATAGATATCTGATGCTATATATCCTAAAGGATGACCCACATGCAAACCGGCTCCACTAGGATAAGGGAACATGTTGAGCACATAGAACTTTTTCTTTTTCTCATCCTCCACAACGCGATAGGTTCCATTCTCCACCCATCGCTTCTGCCATTTCTGTTCGATTTCTCTGAAATTGTAATCCATTGTATCTTTGTATTTATTGTTTCCGTACATTTAATATTGCGGATGCAAAGGTACAAATAATTTCCGAATATACAATGTTATAATGTTATTTTTCCTAAATAATTTGGTTATTTGAAGAATATTCTATATCTTTGCGGTCTGAATTTTATTCATTACTTTTTAAACAAATACAAAATGAACAACGTACCCAAAATTAAAGTCGGAATCGTCGCTGTTTCTCGTGACTGTTTCCCCGAGTCATTGGCTGTTAATCGTCGTAAGGCCGTTATTGCTAAGTATGTAGAGAAGTTTGATGCTGCTGACATCTATGAGTGTCCAATCTGTATCGTTGAGAGTGAAATCCATGCTCAGCAGGCCCTTGCTGATGTTCAGAAGGCTGGATGTAATGCACTCGTTGTTTACCTTGGCAACTTCGGTCCTGAGATTTCTGAGACCATGATTGCAGACTGGTTCCAGGGTCCAACAATGTTCTGCGCAGCAGCTGAGGAGACTCAGAACGACCTGATTGATGGTCGTGGTGATGCTTACTGCGGTATGCTGAACGCCAGCCAGGCTCTGTCTCTGCGTAAGACTCGTGCATATATTCCAGAGGAGCCAGTAGGCGATGCAGCTCAGTGTGCTGAGATGATTCATGAGTTCCTGCCTATTGCTCGTGCTATCGTAGGTCTGCAGAACCTGAAGATCATTAGTTTCGGTCCTCGTCCAAACAACTTCCTGGCTTGTAACGCTCCTATTCGTGCTCTCTATGATCTCGATGTTGAGATTGAGGAGAATTCAGAGCTCGATTTGCTTGAGGCTTTCCAGAAGCACCAGGGCGACCCACGTATCGATGATGTAGTGAAAGATATGGCTGCTGAGCTGGGTCATGGCAACAAGATTCCTTCAGTTCTGCCTAAGTTGGCTCAGTATGAGCTCACGTTGACAGACTGGATTGAGGGTCACAAGGGTTCACGTCAGTTCGTAGCTATGGCTAACAAATGCTGGCCTGCTTTCCAGACCATGTTCGGTTTCGTTCCCTGCTATGTTAACAGCCGTCTGACAAGCCGCGGTATTCCCGTAGCTTGCGAGGTTGACATCTATGGCGCTCTGTCAGAGTACATCGGAACCTGCATCAGTCAGGATGCCGTAACCCTGCTCGACATAAACAACACCGTACCTACCGATATGTACGAGGAGAGTATCAAGGGCAAGAAGTTTGCTTGCGATACATACACTGAGAAGGAGATCTTCATGGGCTTCCACTGTGGTAACACAGCTTCAAGCAAGGTTTGCAATTGCCAGATGTGCTTCCAGCGCATTATGGCTCGCGCTCTTCCTGTTGAGGTTACAAACGGTACTCTCGAGGGTGACATCCAGCCAGGTCTGGCTACAGTTTATCGTCTGCAGTCTACTGCTGACACCAAGCTCCGCGCTTACATCGCTCAGGGCGAGGTTATTCCTGTAGCTACACGCTCATTCGGTTCTATTGGTATCTTCGGTATAAAGAACATGAGCCGGTTCTATCGTCATGTCCTCATCGAGAAGCACTACCCACACCACTGCGCCGTTATGTTCGGTCATCAGGGTAAGTACCTCTGGGAGGTTCTTAAGTATATGGGTATCCCCGTTGAGGAGATCGACTATAACTTCCCGAAGGGTGACTTCTATCCAACAGAGAACCCGTTCGCATAATGAAGCGATAGTTCCCTACCCTATTCCGCCTTGCGTTTCGAATGATTCGCAAGGCGGATTTTTATTGTTTTTCTTTGCCATTTCAGAAAAAAGCAGTAACTTTGTCGCTCGAATAAAAAAACAAAGGTAATGGCAAAGAAAGATGGTGAGCTCACCCCGATGATGAAGCAGTTTTTCGACCTTAAAGCAAAGCATCCTGATGCTGTGCTGCTGTTCCGTTGTGGTGATTTTTACGAGACATACTGTGAGGATGCCGTTACGGCTGCAAAGATATTGGGTATCACTCTTACTCATCGTAATAATGGTTACAATAAGGGCGACGAGATGGCCGGATTTCCTCATCACGCTCTTGATACATATCTTCCAAAACTGGTCAGGGCAGGTAAGCGTGTTGCTATCTGTGACCAGCTTGAAGACCCTAAGCTCACTAAGAAGCTCGTTAAGCGAGGTATCACAGAACTTGTGACCCCTGGTGTTGCAATGTCTGATAATGTGCTGAACTATAAGGAGAACAATTTCCTGGCTTCTGTTCATTTCGGAAAGGTGTCTTGTGGTGTGGCTTTCCTTGATATCTCTACAGGAGAATTCCTTACTGGCGAGGGAACAACGGATTATGTGGAGAAGCTGTTAGCTAATTTCTCACCAAAAGAGGTGCTCTATGAGAGAGGCAGGAAACAACAGTTTGAACAGAAGTTCGGCAATAAATTCTTTACCTTTGAGCTTGATGACTGGGTATATACGGACCAGACTGCCCGTCAGAAAATGCTAAAACATTTTCATGTAAAGAATCTTAAGGGATTTGGTGTTGATCATCTGCAGAATGGAGTTATCGCTGCTGGTGCTATCCTGCAATACCTCGAAAAGACACAACATACCCAAATAGGTCATATCACATCTATCTCTCGTATTGAAGAGGATAAATATGTGCGTCTCGATAAGTTCACTATCAGGAGTCTTGAATTGGTTCATCCTATGCAGGATGATGGCAAATCGCTGCTCGATGTTATCGATAGGACAGTGAGTCCTATGGGAGGACGATTATTACGTCGATGGCTGGTATTCCCATTGAAAGATGAGAAGCCTATCAACGAGCGTTTGGACATTGTGGACTATTATTATCGTGAGCCGGATTTCCGTCAATGTATCGATGAGCAGATTCATCGTATTGGCGATCTTGAGCGTATAATCTCGAAAGTGGCTGTAGGTCGTGTTTCGCCTCGTGAAGTAGTTCAACTTAAGATAGCATTGCAAGCCATTCAGCCAATCAAGACTGCTTGTCAATATGCTGAAAATGAGGCTCTTAAAAGAGTAGGGGAGCAACTGAATCTTTGTGAGAGCCTCCGTGACAGGATAGAGAAAGAGATACAGAATGATCCACCACAACTGGTGGCTAAGGGTGGTGTTATCCGTAATGGAGTAAATGCCGAACTTGACGAACTCCGCCAGATAGCCTATTCCGGTAAGGATTATCTTCTGAAGATACAAGAAAGAGAGGCTGCAGAGACAGGTATTTCGAGTCTTAAGATAGGGTATAATAATGTCTTTGGATATTATCTTGAAGTACGTAATACTTATAAGGACCAAGTACCGCCAGAATGGGTTCGTAAGCAAACATTGGCTCAGGCGGAGAGATATATTACTCAGGAACTGAAAGAATACGAGGAAAAGATTCTTGGTGCTGAGGATAAGATATTAAGCCTTGAGGCTAAACTCTTCAACGATCTTATTCTTGGCATGCAGGAATACATTCCTCAGATACAGATTAATGCGAATATTATCGCGCGTTTGGATTGTTTGTTGAGCTTCGCAAAGGCTGCTGAGGAGAATAAATATATCCGTCCAGTGATAGATTCTACTGAGGTGATAGATATTAAACAAGGTCGCCATCCTGTGATTGAAAATGAACTGCCTTTAGATGAGCGCTATGTGCCTAATGATATCTTGCTCGACAATGAGCGTCAACAGATAATTATTATTACAGGTCCGAATATGGCTGGTAAATCGGCTCTGTTGCGACAAACGGCACTGATAGTACTACTTGCGCAGATAGGGTGTTTCGTGCCAGCAGAGGCAGCGAGAATCGGTCTGGTGGATAAAATCTTTACGAGGGTAGGGGCTTCGGATAATATTTCCTTGGGTGAATCAACGTTTATGGTGGAAATGACGGAAGCTTCAAACATTCTGAATAATGTCTCATCACGCTCACTGGTACTCTTCGATGAGTTAGGTAGAGGCACCAGTACTTATGATGGTATCAGCATCGCGTGGGCCATTGTGGAGTATCTGCATGAGAATGCTAAAGGTCATCCTCGTACGCTCTTTGCCACCCACTATCATGAGCTCAACGAGATGGAGAAGAACTTCTCGCGCATCAAGAACTATAACGTCTCTGTAAAGGAGGTTGATGGTAAAGTAATATTCTTGAGAAAATTGGAGCGGGGTGGAAGTGAGCACTCCTTTGGTATTCATGTGGCCGAGATTGCAGGCATGCCTCGCTCGATAGTGAAGCGTGCCAACGTGATTTTAAAGCAGCTGGAGGCAGAGAATGCACAGGTAGGCAGTGTTGGCAAGCCTACAGCAGAGATTGCCGCTTCTCGTGAAGGAATGCAATTGTCGTTCTTCCAACTCGATGATCCGGTTCTCTCTCAGGTTAGAGATGAAATACTTGGACTTGATGTGAATAATCTCACACCTCTCGAAGCCCTGAATAAGCTTAATGATATCAAGAAAATAGTGTCGGGCAAATAAGTGCCAAGTATTGGCAAATAAATGGCTAGTATTATAAAATAAGTGCCACTTAATTTTGATTAGGCGGCACTTATTTTTTATCTCTTGGCTTTTATCATACAATAGACTCCCAAGATGACGAATGGGATACTTAATATCTGTCCCATATCGAGTGGGAGAGAGGCTTCGAAGGCTTCTTGAATCTCCTTAGTGTATTCGATGAAGAATCTGAAAGTGAAGATATATGCCAGACAGAAACCGAAGTACCAGCCTGTGCCAATCTTCTCTGGCATCTTCTTATGTAATACCCACATGATAAAGAAGAGTAGGGCATAGGCGATGGCCTCGTAGAGCTGTCCTGGATGGCGTGGCACAGCATCAACTTTCTCGAAGATAAAAGCCCAGGGAACGTCTGTTATCTTGCCGATAATCTCGGAGTTCATCAGGTTGCCCAAACGAATAAAACAAGCCGTTATTCCTGTTGCGATGGCGATATTATCGAGTACTGTCCAGATACTCAGTTTCGTCTTACGGACATAGAGCCATAAGGCTATTATCAGACCGAGTGTGCCACCATGCGAGGCAAGACCAGCATATCCTACTACTTTCCAGCTTCCATCAGCCATGAAATGTATAGGCAGAAGCATCTCTATGATACCCTTCCACGAGGTCAGAAAATCTCCAGGCTGGTAGAAGATGCAATGTCCCAGACGAGCACCAATAAGTATACCAAAAAAACAATAGATAAACAGAGGATCGAAAAGTTCATCCTTGATCTTCTGCTCCTTATAGAGTCGCTTTACCACAAAGTAGGCGAGTGCCAGTCCGATAATCCACATCAGCCCATACCAGCGCACCGTGATAGGTCCTAAGTTAAAGGCCTCGAGGTCCGGATTCCAGACGATATAATTCAGTAGTTGCTGCATGGTTTATACATTAAAGCGGAAGTGCATGATATCACCATCCTGAACCACGTAATCCTTACCCTCAACACCCATCTTTCCTGCCTCGCGGACAGCTGCCTCAGATCCGTATTGGATATAGTCCTCGTATTTAATTACCTCAGCACGAATAAAGCCTTTCTCGAAATCGGTATGGATAACACCAGCACACTGCGGAGCCTTCCAGCCTTTTTTATATGTCCAAGCCTTGACTTCCATCTCACCCGCAGTGATAAAGGTCTCAAGATTCAGCAGGGCATAGGCCTTCTTGATGAGGCGATTAACACCACTCTCTTCGAGGCCAAGCTCCTCGAGGAACATCTGCTTATCTTCGTATGATTCGAGCTCTGCGATATCCTCTTCAGTCTTGGCTGCGATAATCATTGCTTCTGCACCTTCTTCCTTGGCGAGAGCCTCTACTTTCTTGGTGAAGTCGTTGCCTGATTTAGCATCAGCCTCGCCTACATTGCAGACATAGAGCACGGGCTTAGAAGTAAGAAGGAAGAGATTACGGGCGCAGTCCTGTTCGTCCTTGCTCTCAAACTCCACGATACGAGCGTTCTTACCCTGTTCCAGCACCTCTTTATATGCCTTCAGAACGGTCACTTCTACCTTTGCGTCCTTATTGCCGGCAGCGGCGGCCTTTTCTGTCTTAGCGAGACGGCTTTCGATGGTCTCGAGGTCTTTCAACTGAAGTTCTGTATCGATGATTTCCTTATCGCGAATGGGATCGATTGTGCCATCTACGTGGGTGATATTCTCATCTTCGAAACAGCGTAATACATGAATGATTGCGTCCGTCTCGCGGATGTTTCCAAGGAACTTATTGCCCAGACCTTCGCCCTTCGAAGCACCTTTGACGAGACCTGCGATATCCACGATTTCACAGGTTGCAGGTACGATACGTCCAGGATGAACTAACTCAGCGAGTTTGGTGAGCCTCTCATCAGGTACGGTAATAACGCCCACATTGGGCTCAATTGTACAAAAGGGAAAATTCGCTGCCTGAGCCTTAGCACTCGACAGACAATTAAACAATGTAGACTTGCCCACATTCGGCAGTCCTACTATACCACATTTTAATGCCATTTTCTTCTATAAACGTTTATTTCGGCTGCAAAGGTACGAAAAAGAAGTGAAAAGTTATCTTATCTCTTCAACTTTTTATTTGCTAATAGGATAGTTTAATGATTCATCACTACTATGCGATGAAGAGAATCATTGTAGCTGGCAGGATATCTAATAAGGGGAACGCCTTCATTACCTCGGATGATTGTGCCGTAATTATTCAGGTCGTACCATCTTTGACATAGCGGACATTTTGTGATGTTTTCCTCAAAGACTATTTCCATTTTGGTATTGAGACAGTTAGGGCATGTTCCATCGTAGATAAGCAGATTACGAAATACACTTTGTGTGTCCAATTCAGCAATTCTATTTACGTTTGATAGCAAATTAGAACACCCCACAATCAGGCAGTTTTGTTGTCCAAGGAGATAGTCAAAATCATTTTCCAATGAATATGACATCTCTGAATGCCCTTGATTAAAACAGAGTTCTTCTGTGCCGTCTTTACCTTTGCAGATGGTAACTTCTACGAAATCTCCATAAGGGCCGTTTTCGTGCCATAAGTTCCAATACGAGGTAGTAAATCTGCAGGGTAAAGAAGAGTATTTCGGAAAGGTAGAATATGTTTTCCCTTGATAGCTGACGATAACGTCGGTGAATTCCGTATCCCCCAAGTATTTGGTATGAAGCGAAAGACGGTATTCGTGACCATTGGGATATTCTACCACGAATTCATATTCTGTATGATCTGTTCCTTGACCTGCTATATTCCAATATTTCTGCTTTGTCTTACTACCATTCTGTTCAAGTTCCTGAATGGCTTCACGAGTGAGATGTACGGGGAATGAAAAGATAGGATTTTCTGTATTAACCCTGTTGAATTGAAACTCTATAGTACCATCTTCTTCGAAGTCTTTATCTCCGCCCAGTGACCACCAGCATCCGAAACTCCATAATAACAGAACATTATCCTTATATTTTGGCAGGAAATTGACTTTAGTCCCACCGAAGATATTTTGTACGTAGTATTGTCCATCCATTGTATGGAATACCATTAAGTCTTTGTCTGTATTCCAAATATAATCATAGAATACATCTGGATAGCAGAATGAAGTACTATCAGTAAATCCAATGAGGAATTCATCTGTATCCAACCTAAAAGGCATAATGGTTGTTCCTTTATAAATGAACATGGGCTTTTCGGGCAGCAACCGTATATTTGAATTTGGTTGGCAGTTTGGACTAAATTGTGCTCGCATTTTTCCATTCACATAGACTCTTGAAAAGGCTAACGAATAATCATTTTTTGTTTGTGTTCCAGTCAGCACGACCATTGAGTCACCTACAAAAGCACACCAACGATTCTGAATTGCTGAGGTGTCTTTGATCCCCATCTTCAAAAACGTCAAATCAATATCATCCTGATTTGTAGGAATTGTATAATAACCTTCTGACTTTGTTGCAATCTGTCGATTGTAATCTGTGCCTTCTTCCTTATTACATGCATTCAGAAGAATGATTATGAAAACAAAAAGTGATAATTGTTTCATTTTATCTATTTATTTTGGCTGCAAAGGTACGAATTAATGAGTGAAAAACCTAATTAATTAATCATTTTTGCTTATCTTTGCACCCAATAAACGTATTAAAACCATCTGCCAAATGAAAAATCTGCTGTTATCAACTATTTTTCTGCTGACCTCTGTTATTACTGTCAGCGCACAAGTTTCTGAACCCAAAGACACGCCCCAACTGGAGTTCGCACTACAGTTGAAGGTGACGCTTGGAGAAGTGTTTAACTGTGGTGATACACAACATGGCCGCCGCACCATTATTCCTATTACTGGAGGTACTTTTGAAGGGCATGACATTAAAGGAACAATTATCAATGGAGGGGCTGACTACCAGTTGGCTAATGCCTCGGGTCGTACAGAACTTGAGGCAATATATTGCATCAAGACCGACGACGGAGTAAATATCCATGTTCGTAATCGTGGCATCATCTACAACGGAAAGGATGCTAACGGCAATCCTTCGTTCTATTTCCGTGCAGCCCCGCAGTTCGAGGCCCCAGCCGACAGCAAATACGCATGGCTTAACAATTGCCTCTTTGTCTGTGCTCCTGACTTCGCAGCAGGTTTCAAGGGCATTGTCCTTAACGTGTGGAGGGTTAAATAAACATGGTGGAAATCTATTTTCGAAAAGTCAAATACACCTTCAATACATTAGGCATTTTTTTCTGTGGTCTGGGCTATCTATGGTTTGTATATGAATTGTTTGCCAGAGATTTCCTTGACATGAGACAAAAGTCGGGTAATGATGCCATCTTTTATTTTATTATTGCTGTTGTTATCTTTGGTGCTTTGCTGCTTTTATATCTCAATTGGATCTATCTCCGACAGTTTGTAAAGTGCATCATCCTTCATAGACCAGCATTAGTGCTGGCCGATGAAAGCCTTCATATTTATGACACTTTTGTGGGAAATTATATTGTGCTTCCCTGGACACAAATCGAGACTTTCGAGCCTTTTGAATTCAAAGGTAGGACCACCCATTATGTTGTGCTCAAGGATTACGATGTCTTTTATCAACAGCTATCTGGCTTGCTACGTCGCTACATCATGTGGACTAATAATCTAATAGTAAGACGGTCAGTCATCAACATCGATGCTCCAATGATGGATATCGATGCTGACGAACTGCTAAAGATGCTGGATAGTCGCCTGTCGCGACCTTAGTGGGCCTCAAGCCAATTGCTGCCGTAGCCGGAATCAGCTACGAGGGGCACAGCAAGCGAGATGGCATTCTGCATCTCTTCGAGGACGATTTTTTCTACTTTTTCTTTCTCTTCTGGGATGACGGAGAAGTTGAGTTCGTCGTGCACCTGGAGGATCATCTTTGACTTGATATTTTCGGCCTTGAAGCGTTGGAAAATTCGAATCATGGCTACCTTGATTATATCAGCGGCAGTGCCCTGAATTGGGGCATTGATAGCATTTCGCTCGGCAAAACCACGCACGGTAGCGTTATGTGAGTTGATATCAGGCAGATAGCGGCGACGTCCGAATAGGGTAGTGACGTAGCCTTTCTGACGCGCTATCTCCTTAGATTTCTCCATATAGTCATATACTTGTGGGAAGGTGGCAAAATAACCGTCTATCAGCATCTTTGCTTCCTCGCGAGGGATATCCAGGCGCTCAGCTAAGCCAAATACGGTGATGCCATAAATGATACCAAAGTTGGCTCGTTTTGATTTTGTACGTTCATCGCGAGTCACTTCTTCTATTGGCTTCTTATAGATGTTCGCGGCTGTGGCAGCATGTAGGTCCTTACCTTCGCTAAACACACGAATCATGTTTTCATCCTGCGAGAGATGGGCCATAACACGTAATTCTATCTGGCTATAGTCTGCTGAAAAGAACAGACAGCCTGGCTCTGGAACGAATGCCTTGCGAATCTCCTTACCATCTTCGCCTCTGATAGGAATATTCTGGAGATTTGGATCTGATGATGATAAACGCCCTGTAGCTGTGATTGTCTGATTAAACGAGGTATGGATATGTCCTGTTCGTTTATTAATCAACGAGGGTAGGGCATCGATATATGTACCAAGAAGTTTCTTTAAACCTCTGTGTTCTAAGATATCAGCAACTATCTCATGTTTGTTTTTTAATTGCTGAAGCACTTCTTCTGAAGTTACATATTGGCCGGTCTTGGTCTTCTTGGCCTTTTCAACAATTTTTAGTTTCTCGAAAAGGATATCGCCAACTTGCTTAGGTGATGCAATATTGAATTGTTCGCCTGCAAGTTCGTAGATACGTTTTTCGATATCAAGCATTCGTTTTGTCAAAATCTCTGACGTTTCTTTCAAAGATTCTGTATCCAGACAGACACCGTTCATTTCCATCTCTGCCAATACCGGCATCAACGGCATCTCTATATTATAGAATAGATCTTCGCACTCGAACTTCTTCAGTTCTGGCTCCAGTTTGTTTTTTAGTCGAAGGGTTATATCGGCATCCTCTGCAGCATATTCATAAACTTGAGAGGGTGGGAGGTCGCGCATTGATTTCTGACCTTTGCCTCGAGGACCAATAAGTTCATCTATGTGTATGGTCTGATAGTTGAGATAAATCTCAGCCATGTAGTCCATGTTGTGACGAAGTTCTGGTTGTATGAGATAGTGGGCGATCATCGTGTCCCACATAGCACCTTTCAACTCGATACCATAATTTCTCAAGACCTCGAGGTCGTACTTCAGATTTTGTCCGATTTTCAAAATATTATCGTTTTCATACACCTCTTTAAAGATATTAACAATTCTCAACGCTTCTTCACGTTTTGCAGGAATCGGCACGTAAAACGCCTCGAATTCCTTCACAGCGAAGCTCAAACCCACTAATTCTGCATCGATTGGAGAAGTTGAGGTGGTTTCCGTATCTAGACTGAGAATTTTATTTGTCAAGAAATAATCACGTAGTTTTTCTAAATCTGGCTGATTTTCAACGAGTTTGTAATCGTGAGAGGTCGTTTGTAAGGTCTCGAAACTCGCGTGTTTTGCTTCCGTGGGCGCTGATAGGGTAAATTCTGCAAATAGATCGAGTTGTCCGTTAACAGGTTTTTGCGGCTTTTGGCTTTTTTTAAGAACTCTGTCTGCAAATGATTTCATCTCTAGTTCGAGAAGCAATTTGCCAAGTTCGTCCTCATTAGGCTCAACGAGTTTCAAACTTTCCATATCGAGTTCGATGGGAACATCAGTTTTGATGGTTGCCAGGAAGTAGCTCATCTTGATATCCTCAACATGCTCTTCAACTTTTTCGCGAAGCTTACCTTTGATTTCCGATGAACGAGCAATCAACTGTTCGATGCTTCCGAACTCATTAATTAGTTTTACGGCTGTCTTCTCTCCAACACCAGGACACCCTGGGAAGTTATCTGCCGAGTCACCCATAAGTGCCAAAAGGTCGATTACGGAATTTGTCGATGGAATGTCATATTTTTCACAGACCTCTTTCGGTCCCATCGTCTCATAACCGCCTCCATGACGAGGTCGATAGATAAACACATTTTCGCTCACGAGTTGCCCGTAATCTTTATCCGGTGTTAGCATAAAAGTCTCGATTCCATCGGCTCCTGCTTTTGTGGCTAAGGTTCCGATGACATCATCAGCCTCGAATCCATCGACTTGCAATACTGGAATACGATATGCCTTTAGCAGCTCCTTGATGATAGGCACCGCTTTCTTGATATCTTCTGGAGTTTCTTCGCGCTGTGCTTTGTATTCAGGAAACGCCTCACTACGAAAAGTGGGTCCATGAGGATCGAAGGCTACACCGATATGTGTGGGTTTCTCTTTTGTGAGTACCTCATTGAGGGTATTCAAGAATCCCATAATAGCACTTGTATTCAGTCCTTTCGAATTGATACGAGGATTCTTGATGAACGCGTAATAACTACGATAAATTAGCGCATAAGCGTCTAAAAGAAACAATTTCTGCATAACTTTCTTAATTTTCGGTGTAAAATTACTTAAAAATATTTGAATTCCAATGATTTTTACTAATTTTGTATCGAAAATCTGATGTAGATGGACTATTTATCAATTATACGACAACCAATTGAAAGCGATTTCAAGTATTTCCAGCAGAGATTTAAGAATTCTCTGTCACATACTGATGGTTTACTATCACAGGCATTGAATCATATTACTCAGCGTGCAGGTAAGCAGATGCGCCCGATGCTGACTTTACTTTCTGCGAAGAACTACGGTGAGATATCTGATGTTACTCAGGATGCTGCAATCGCTCTCGAGTTATTACATACTGCCAGTTTAGTACACGACGATGTGGTAGATGAGAGTAGTGAGCGACGTGGACAGCCCTCTGTCAATGCTTCATATAATAATAAGGTGGCAATACTCGTTGGTGATTATATCCTTTCTACTTGTTTGCTTCATGTGTCATACACAAAGAATCACAAAATTTTATATTACCTTTCAGAGTTAGGTCGCACGTTAGCTGCTGGAGAGATACTCCAGTTGCAGAACATTAATAATCAGGAAATTTCAGAAGAGGTTTATTATCAGGTTATTAAGCAGAAGACTGCAGCCTTATTTGAGACCTGTTGTGGTATAGGTGCCTTATCTGCTGGAGCTACCGATGATGAGGTAGAAAAAGCCAAAAAGTTCGGACAGGATCTTGGTATAATTTTCCAGATTCGTGATGATATCTTCGATTACTTTGATTCAAAGGAAATAGGTAAGCCAACAGGTAACGATATGGCTGAAGGCAAGTTGACTCTTCCTGTTATCTTTGCCCTTAATAATACTGATTTTGAGGCGATGCATACGCTAGCAAAGAAAGTTAAGTCTCGTACGATAAATGCAGATGAAATCGCTGTTTTAGTAGAGTTCACCAAACAGCATGGAGGTATTGAATATGCTGAGCAAAAGATGGAAGAGATTGCACGTGAGGCTCAGGAATATATACGACAATACGTAAAAGCTGATTTAAAAGAGTCTTATACAGCCTATCTGGAATATGTCATTCAACGTAAGTTATAAAGAAAAATACCCTCGCAATTGCGAGGGCTTTTCATTTTTATGATTATATCTTTAGAAGAACTTGGTCTCTACTCCTGTGAGCTCGCTTAAGAGCAGGTTTGCCAGACGGCTGGTACCCAAACGGAAGAGTTCATTGGTGAGCCATTTTTCGCCCAGGAGCTCTTTTACGATGGTGTAGTAGGTGAGAGCATCCATAACTGTATTAATGCCTCCAGCGGGCTTAAAACCAACCATAATGCCCGTTTCGTCGTAGTATTCCTTAATGGCCTGGCACATTACGTAAGCAGCCTCTGGTGTAGCGCTTATTTTCTCCTTACCTGTAGAGGTCTTGATATAGTCTGCACCTGCATACATAGCGAGTAGAGATGCTTTCTTAATGTTTGCGCATGAGCCAAGGTCGCCTGTTTCGAGGATCACCTTCATTGGAACTTCGCCACAGGTCTCTTTCTGTTGCTGGATTTCGTCGCATACAGTCTCGTAATCGCCACTAAGGAACTCGCCTACGTGCATGACGATATCTACGTTGCCGGCTCCGTCGCGGATGGCTAATCCTGTCTCTACTGTCTTTACCTCGATAAGTGCCTGTGATGATGGGAATGCACCGCTTACGCAGGTAGGTATAACTCCCTCAACCTCAAGCGATTCGCTAACCAGTTTCGTGAAACGTGGGTAGGTTACAACCGTAGCTACATGTGGCATCTGAGGAAACTCGTTGTCGAACTTATTTACCTTCTCAACTAAAGCTAAAACACTTTCCGCTGAGTCCTGTGTGGTAAGTGTTGTCAGCTCAATACTTCCGAACATAAATCGTTTTACTTCGGGAGTGTCGTTCTGTGGAACTTTCTCAGCAATAATCTTCTTTACTGCTTCTTTTACTTCCTCGTCGGTAATATCGAGGTTGTACTTGCTCAGAGCCTCTTCAATTTTGCTCTTTTGTGGCATCTCGTGATGATGCTCATGATGATGTTCTGCCATAATCGTAATTGTTTTAGAGTTAAACTTATGCTAATAATTTCTTGTTATGTATATGTCTTAATGAGTCGCGTTGGGTCTTTTTATCGATGCTCTTCTGGAGCTCCTTTGTGAGGTCTACTCCAGTCTGATTGGCCAGACAGAGTATTACCCATAGCACATCGGCCATCTCCTCTCCAAGCGCCTGTTTGCCGTTATCTTCACCTCTCGGATCTTCTGCTTTCCACGACTGATCGCCGTATCTGCGAGACATGATACGAGCCAGTTCGCCTACTTCTTCTGTCAGAACCGTCATATTTGTCAGCTCTGAGAAGTATCTCACGCCGTATTCCTTTATCCAGCGATCTACTGTCTCTTGTGCTTCCTTGATTGTCATCTGAATAGCATTTTTATTATCAGTATGAAGATGGCCACAAGCAGAATAATGATATTCTGTCTGTTTTCGCGAGCATAGGTTTCCCAATGGAAAGCTTTATATAGAAATGTAATCAGCCAGCAGAGTAGTCCGATACCGCATGGCCACATACCAAATGCTGCTCCCCATACAAACGAGCAGATAATGCCGATGATAATAAGAATCAGACCCGACAGTTCTATTTCTCTTAGATAATTCTTCATTCTTTATTTTTTGTATCCATACAGATCGTAACAGGGCCGTCATTGAGTAATTCTACCTTCATGTCGGCTCCGAATTCGCCTGTTCCAACAGGCTTGCCAATGGTCTCTGAAAGCTGGGCACAGAAAGCCTCGTAAAGTGGGATAGAGTGCTCGTGAGAGCCAGCACGGAACCAGCTTGGGCGATTTCCTTTTTTATAGCTCGCATATAGCGTAAACTGGCTTATAACTAAAGCCTCGCCATTAATATCCTGTATCGAGCGGTTCATTACATCGTTCTCATCACCAAATACTCGTAGATTTGCTATCTTTTTCACGAGCCATTCTACGTCTTCCAAATTGTCTTCTTCGCAGAAGCCTAACAGGATAAGATAACCCTGCTTTATCTGGCTCTTCACCGTTCCTTCGATGGTTACGCTTGCGTGACTTACTCTTTGTATGACTGCTCTCATTTTTTAATTTGAACGTTGTTATCGATTTTTCGGCAAAGATACAAACTTATTTTGAAATGACCAAATTTTACCTTTATTTCTGTTATTTTATACTATTTATTACTCTCTTGTTTTATTTTTTAAAATTTTGAGAATTTGTGACTTTTGACTTTGTGACATTAAGGTAATTATCTATTTCGAAAATGGAGTAAATGCCGCAATTATGTGTTAAAATTATATAATATTAATATTATAATTACAATATATATTACTCATTTATTTTTTGAATTATCATTGATTTTGCTTAATGTCACAAAGTCAAATGTCACAAAGTCTACATAATCGAGAAGTATCCTTAAATCATTAGATATTACGGATCGATGCAGGCTTGCTTACTTCTCATTTTGACCGTGGAAGTGGTCGTATACAATCTGGGCTTTTGCCTGGCCGATAATACTTGATAGGGTAGCCACGTCTGCCTCTCGAATCTTCTTAACCGATTTAAGGGCATTTAGAAGCCCGTCACGCGTTTTTGGACCGATGCCTGGAATGTCGTCAAGCTCGGAGTGCAAAGCGCGCTTAGAACGCTTATTCCGATGAAATTCTATGGCAAAGCGATGCACCTCGTCCTGGATATGGGTAAGGACGTGGAATAGCTCAGAATCAGTCTTAAGTGCGACGTGAATTGGAGGGAATCCATAGAGCAGTTCGTTGGTGCGATGGCGATCGTCTTTTGCAAGTCCGGCGATAGGAATATCGAGGTTCAATTCGTCCTGGATTACCTCACGGATTATACCCATCTGGCCCTTACCGCCATCAGCAATAATCAGGTCGGGTAGGGGTTGTTCTTCATCTATCATTCGCCTATATCTACGGCCTACAACTTCCTTCATAGAAGCATAGTCGTCAGGCCCTGTAACGGTCTTAATATTGAACCGTTTATACTCCTTTTTACTTGGCTTCATTGCCTTGAAAACAACACATGAAGCAACGGCATCTGTACCAGAGATATTTGAGTTGTCGAAGCACTCGATATGATATGGAAGCTTAGGCAGATGAAGTTTATCCTGAAGCTCCTTCATCAGACGCGTCTGCTTCTGCTCTGGATTCAGTTTTTCAGCCTGTTTCAGACGGTCGAACTTATATTGTTTTCCGTTCATAATAGATAGCTCGAGGAGAGTCTTTTTATCTCCTCTCTGAGGTATCGTGAAGGTTACATTTTCAAGTTCTACGTTCACCTCTTGAGGCACTATTATTTCCTTTGCATCGCTCTTAAATCGCTCTCTTAATTCTACTATACCTAGCTGCAAAAGCTCATCATCTGTTTCATTAAGTTTCTTCTTATATTCGATGGTAAAACTCTGGTTTATACTACCATTTGAGACGTGGATATAGTTGATAAAAGCCATCTTTTCATCTGACGTGATAGAGAATACGTCAACGTTATTTATCGTATGGCTTACCACTTCACTCTTACTTGCGAATGTATCGAGAGCAATGTACTTTTTCTTTATTTCCTCTGCCTCCTCAAACCTCAATTCTTCAGAAAGTCTGATCATTTCATCCTTGAGATCTTTTAGTACCTGGCGACTGTTTCCCTTCAGAATCTCACGAGCCTGATTTATGTTCTTTTGGTAGTCCTCATACGTTTGTTTTCCTACGCATGGACCCATGCATTTCTTTATGTGGTAATCGAGGCAAACTTTATATTTCCCTGTTTCAACGCCATCTTTTGTGATGGGCTGATTGCAAGTTCGAGGATGATATAGTTCTTTGATGAGTTCGAGGATAGCATACATGCTTCCTATATGAGAGTAAGGACCATAATATGAACCCCATTTCTTGTTGATGGTTCTGGTTTTAAATATACGTGGGAAGAATTCGTTTGTAACGCAGATGGAAGGGTAGGTCTTACCATCTTTGAGAAGAACATTATAGCGAGGATTATATTTCTTTATGAGTGAATTTTCCAGAAGTAATGCGTCCTCTTCTGTATTCACAACGGTATAGCTGATATCGTGAATCTTGCTTACGAGAACTTTTGTCTTGAATCGATCTACTTCCGTATGGAAATATGATGAAACTCTTGATTTAAGATTCTTGGCTTTACCTACATAAATAATCGTATGTTCACCATCATAGAATTGGTAGCTGCCTGGCTTATCGGGAAGTCTGCTAACAATTCCTTTTAGGTATGATATTCTCTTCTCGTTTTCTTCCCTTGTCATTTCATTAATCCCTTTATATAAAAGCCTTTTCAAATGTTTTGTTCCACGTGGAACATATAAATTAACCTCTTTCCCAGATGACTTCTTTGGCGTGATTAATGGCTAATCCCAATAAGTGGGAGAGAGGTTAATTCATAATCTTATTATACTGTCATTAATGTGGTAAGTTCGATACCGTCGAAGAGATCACGACCATGAAGTCCCTCATCTGTGATTTCGATGATAAAGTTCATATATATCTTCTTTGGGTGGAAATAATTCACAAGTTTGTATGCAGCCTTAGCGGTACCACCAGTTGCTAACAAATCGTCGTGGATAAGAACAATATCATTTTCATCGATGGAGTCGATATGCATTTCTACTGTATCCACTCCGTATTCTTTTGAGAAACTCTCTTTGATAACTGTTGCTGGTAGTTTGCCAGGTTTACGTGCTAACACCACGCCGCATCCTAATCTTCCAGCAAGTGCCGAAGCCATCACAAATCCTCTACTCTCTACGCCTACGATTTTGGTAATACCCTTATCTTTGTATAGGGCTTCCATTTCGTCCAACATGATTTTCATACACTCTGCATTTTTGTAGAGAGTAGTAACGTCTCGGAAGTTGATTCCTTTTTTTGGGAAATCTGGTACGCAGCGCAGATTGTCCATCAATGTTTTGTTATTCATAATCAATGAGTTATAATTGTTAAACATTCATATTTGTTTCACGTGAAACATTACCTCCCCATCAGCACCAAGAGTACATTAATGTCGCTTGGGGATACACCCGGTATGCGACTTGCCTGAGCCAATGTCTCAGGGTCAATCTTCGTAAGTTTCTGACGGCATTCGGTAGATAAGCCCTGAAGCTCTTCATAATTGAAATGTCCGCGGATCTTGATGTTCTCGAGTCGATGCATCTTATCGGCAACAATGCGTTCGCGTTCGATGTATCCTTTATACTTCATTCTTATCTCTGCTGCCTCCGCAATCTCTTCCTTACGATTAGAAGGACGATTTAATACTTCCTTTAATTGCGGAATTACCTCTGAAAGGTTTGAGAGATTAAGCTGAGGGCGGTTTACTAAATCTACCAGCTTGCAGCCAAATTGGAGTGGGGTAGTGCCAAGAGCTTCCAAAGCCGAATTTATCAGTCTTGGTTTTATCGCAAAGTTCTGGCAGAAACTTTCAATTTCTTCGATAGCCAGTTTCTTCTCCATCCACCAATCATACCTATCGCGCTTAGCCAAACCAAGATTATATGATTTCTCTGTCAGTCTCGCATCGGCATCATCCTGACGGAGCAGGATACGGTATTCGGCTCGTGAGGTAAACATACGATATGGCTCATCAACGCCTTTTGTCACCAAATCATCGATGAGCACGCCAATATATGCCTCGTCGCGATGAAGCACGAAAGGATCAAAAGAGGATTCGCTTCCTGCACATCCAGCCTTAAGCGCCGCGTTGATTCCAGCTAATGTACCTTGTCCACCTGCCTCCTCATAACCAGTGGTACCATTTACCTGACCAGCCATAAACAGACCTGAAATATTCTTCGATTCCAACGAATGGTTCAATTGTGTAGGATCGAAGAAATCGTATTCTATTGCATATCCCGGACGATATACTTTTATGTCTCTGAAAGCGGGAATCTTCTTTAGTGCCTCTATCTGAACATCCATCGGAAGAGAAGATGAGAATCCGTTAAGATACATCTCGTTGGTATCTTCGCCTTCTGGTTCGAGGAACAAAGGATGCTTATCGCGATCAGGGAAGGTAACAAGTTTCGTTTCTATCGAAGGACAATATCTCGGACCTATCGATTGAATCTGGCCGTTATAAAGTGGGGAGTCACAAAGACCGCTATTAAGAATCTTATGAACCTCCTCGTTAGTATTCACCGTCCAACAAGGTAATTGTTTCAGTGCCCCAGTCTTGTCCATATAGCTGAACTGGTATTTGCGGTTCTCGCCAGGCTGGATCTCCATATCCTCGAAATGAACAGACCGCTTATCAATACGTACAGGTGTGCCCGTCTTCATTCTTGCAGAAGTGACGCCATGACGAGTGATGCTCTCTGTGAAGTTCGCAACAGCTGGTTCTGCGATGCGCCCTCCAGCAACCATCTTCCTACCAATATGCATCAGTCCGTTGAGGAAGGTACCAGCTGTAATAACTACACACTTCGCATATATCTCTGCTCCCCAAATCGTCTTGACACCTATCGCCTTTCCGTCTTCAACAATAAGCTCATCTGCTTGGTCTTGCCATATCTCCAGATTCTCTGTTTCATCGAGATGTTTGCGCCATTGCCAGATAAACTTTCCTCTGTCGCATTGTGCCCGAGGACTCCAGACAGCGGGACCCTTACCTACATTAAGCATCCGGAATTGTATCGATGTTGCATCGGTAACCAGACCCATCTGACCACCAAGGGCATCTATCTCGCGTACAATCTGACCTTTGGCGATACCACCAATGGCAGGATTGCATGACATCTGTGCAATCTTGTTCATATCCATCGTTACGAGACAGGTCTTGGCACCCATATTGGCACTCGCGCATGCTGCTTCACAACCGGCATGACCACCTCCCACAACAATAACATCGTACTTTAAAATCATACTCAATTTTTATTTCTGACCGCAAAGGTACTAAAAATATTTTGTATAAATAGCGAATTTTTTCACGAAAACGTTTGCGCCTTTCACAAAAATTTATTAACTTTGTACCCTAAACGTGTGCGCGAGTACCTAAAAATAAGTATTAAATATATTATAATTCATTTAAAATCAACAACTTATGTGGTTAATCAATTCATCAATTGGTAGAAAAGTGATCATGTCAGTAACTGGCGTGGCACTTATCTTGTTTTTGACGTTCCACTGTTGCATGAACATTGTTGCGCTGTTCTCAGGCAAGGCTTACAACATGATTTGTGAGCTCCTGGGTGCCAACTGGTATGCGGTAGTGGCTACGTTGGGTTTGGCTGCTTTGGCAGTTATTCACATCGTTTATGCCTTCATTCTGACGGCTCAGAATCGTACGGCTCGTGGTGACAACCGTTATGAGGTGTCTACAGTCGTTAATGCCGGTAAGGTAGAGTGGGCTTCTAAGAACATGCTCGTGCTGGGTATTATTATCTGCTTGGGCCTGTTACTCCACCTGTTCAACTTCTGGTACAACATGATGTTTGCTGAGCTTCTTGGCCTCGAGGGTCTGGCTCACGCTCCTGGCGATGGTTTCGGTTGGATCGTTGAGACATTCTCTTGTCCAGTTTATGTAGGCCTCTACATCATTTGGCTCGTAGCTCTCTGGTTCCATCTCACTCATGGTTTCTGGTCAGCAATGCAGACATTCGGTTGGAGCGGTAAGATCTGGCTGAAGCGCTGGCAGTGCATCGGCATGATCTACACAACTCTGCTGATTCTCGGCTTCCTGGTAGTGGTTCTGGCTTTCGCTTTCGGTTGCGCTCCTTCGCTCTGTGAGAACGGCTGCTGTGCAGCTACAAGCTGTGGCGGATGCTAATTATCAACGTTTAAATTACGAAAAAGATTATGGCAAAAGTAATAGATTCAAAGATTCCTGCAGGTCCAGTGCCTGAGAAATGGAAGGAATATAAAGCTCATCAGCGTCTGGTTAACCCCAAGAACAAGCTGAAGCTGGATGTGATAGTAGTTGGTACTGGTCTGGCTGGTGCTTCTGCAGCTGCTTCACTCGGTGAGATGGGCTTCAATGTGATCAACCTGTGTATTCAGGATTCTCCTCGTCGTGCTCACTCTATCGCTGCTCAGGGTGGTATCAATGCCGCTAAGTGCTATCAGAATGATGGTGACTCTGTTTATCGTCTGTTCTATGATACCGTAAAGGGTGGTGACTATCGTGCTCGCGAGGCAAACGTTTATCGTCTGGCTGAGGTATCAAACAATATCATCGACCAGTGTGTTGCTCAGGGTGTTCCTTTCGCTCGTGAGTATGGTGGTATGCTGGCTAACCGTTCATTCGGTGGTGCTCAGGTAAGCCGTACTTTCTACGCAAAAGGTCAGACTGGTCAGCAGCTGCTGCTCGGTGCCTATAGCTCACTGAGCTGTCAGGTAAAGGCTGGTAAGGTTAAGCTCTATACCCGTTATGAGATGGAGGATGTAGTTATTGTTGATGGCCGCGCTCGTGGTATCATCGCTAAGGATCTGACAACTGGTAAGCTGGTTCGCTTCAGCGCTAACGCTGTTGTTATCGCTACTGGTGGATACGGAAATGCTTACTTCCTCTCTACCAATGCTATGGGCTGTAACTGCTCTGCCGCTGTTCAGTGCTATCGCAAGGGCGCTTACTTTGCAAATCCTTCATACGTTCAGATTCACCCAACATGTATTCCTGTACATGGCGACAAGCAGTCTAAGCTTACCCTGATGTCAGAGTCACTGCGTAACGACGGCCGTATCTGGGTTCCTAAGAAGATTGAGGATGCTAAGGCTCTGCAGGCTGGTACCAAGCAGGGTTGGGAGATTCCTGAGGAGGATCGTGACTACTATCTGGAGCGCCGTTATCCAGCATTTGGTAACCTCGTTCCTCGTGACGTGGCATCTCGTGCTGCTAAGGAGCGTTGCGATAAGGGCTTTGGTGTTAACAACACAGGTCTGGCTGTATTCCTTGATTTCTCTGAGTCTATCAACCGTCTTGGCATCGATGTTATCATGCAGCGTTATGGTAACCTCTTCGAGATGTACGAAGAGATCACCGACGTATTCCCTGGCGATGTAGCTAATGAGATCAATGGCGTGAAGTACTATAAGCCAATGATGATCTATCCCGCTATCCACTACACGATGGGTGGTATCTGGGTTGACTACGAGCTGCAGACCTCTATTCCTGGTCTGTTCGCTATCGGTGAGTGTAACTTCTCTGACCACGGTGCTAACCGTCTGGGTGCTTCTGCTCTGATGCAGGGTCTGGCCGATGGTTACTTCGTACTGCCTTACACCATCCAGAACTATCTGGCTGACCAGGCTGTATGGCCAAAGGTAAGCACTGATCTGCCTGAGTTCGCTGAGGCTGAGAAGGCAGTTGACGCTGAGATGGATCGTCTGCTGAACATCAAGGGTAAGCGCTCTGTTGACTCTATCCACAAGGAGCTCGGTCACATCATGTGGGAGTATGTAGGTATGGGTCGCACCGCTGAGGGCCTGAAGACTGGTCTGAAGAAGATGCACGAGTTGGAGAAGGAGTTCGATTCTAACCTCTTCGTTCCTGGAACGAAGGAGGGCCTGAACATTGAGCTCGACAAGGCTATCCACCTGCGCGACTTCTTCACAATGGGTCAGCTCGTAGCTTTCGACGCCCTCTCTCGTAATGAGTCTTGCGGAGGTCACTTCCGCGAGGAGTATCAGACTGAGGAAGGCGAGGCTAAGCGCGACGACGAGAACTACTTCTACGTAGGATGCTGGGAGTACAAAGGTAAGGGCAACGAGCCCGAGCTCATCAAGGAGCCACTGGAGTACGAGGCTATCAAAGTACAGACACGTAACTATAAGAATTAATTAGGTATGGCAAAGAATATTTCATTTACAATAAAGTTCTGGCGCCAGAACGGCCCCAAGGACCAGGGACATTTCGACACCCACGAGATGCACGATATCCCCGATGATACCTCATTCCTGGAGATGCTCGACATCCTGAACGAGGAGCTCATCAACGAAGGCAAGGAGCCCTTCGTATTCGATCATGACTGCCGCGAGGGTATCTGCGGTATGTGCTCACTCTACATCAACGGTACACCTCACGGACTCACCGAGCGTGGTGCTACAACCTGTCAGCTCTACATGCGTCGTTTCAACGATGGTGACGTTATCACCGTTGAGCCTTGGCGCTCAGCTGCATTCCCTGTAATCAAGGACTGTATGGTTGACCGTAATGCCTTCGATAAGATTATCCAGGCTGGTGGTTATACCACAATCCGTACAGGTCAGGCTCAGGATGCCAACGCTATCCTCATTCCTAAGGAGGATGCCGACGAGGCTATGGACTGCGCATCTTGCATCGGCTGTGGCGCTTGCGTAGCAGCTTGTAAGAACGGTTCTGCTATGCTGTTCGTAAGCTCTAAGGTATCTCAGCTTGCTCTGCTCCCACAGGGCCGTGTAGAGGCTGCACGTCGTGCTAAGGCTATGGTCATGGCTATGGAGGAGGCAGGATTTGGTAACTGTACCAATACCCGTGCTTGCGAGGCTGTATGTCCTAAGAATGAGACTATCGCCAACATCGCCCGCCTGAACCGCGAGTTCATCAAGGCAAAACTGGCTGATTAAGATTTTTATTGGTAGTGGGGAACTTTTTGTCCCCACTACCTTTATATAATAATAAGGAGAAAGTTATTAATTATAAATATTATGAATAAGAACGAGAAATTTGTCATAACGATCAATCGTGAGCTGGGAAGCGGTGGCCGTACTGTTGGTCGCATATTAGCTGAAAAACTTGGTGTACCATACTACGACAAGGCGCTTGCTAAACCTTTGGAAGAGAAGTTCAATATGGATTCAGAGGAATTGGAGCGTCTGAAAAGTGATAATCTTAGCTGGTGGGAAAGTATAAAGCGAGTATTGGTATTGGGAGAAAATGCAGCTAATTCTTCAGATTATTACGAGGAGGGAAAAAGCGATCTGGTGACCTCAGAAGCTGTATTAAATGCTGAGAAGGAAATATTATATAGCATCGCGATTGAGGAGTCATGCGTCATTGCAGGTCGTTCAGCTTTCTACGTTATGAATGGTTTCCCCAATCGTCTGAACGTACTGATTCAGGCTTCTAAGGAACATCGTGTAAACCGTCTCATTAACAAGCGTGGCATCAGTGAGAAGGAAGCATTAAAAATCATCAAGGATGTAGACCTGTCGCGAGAGGAGTATCTTAAGAACAATGCCCACACTTCGCGTTATGATACTCGAAACTACGACCTTGTTATCAAGATGGATGGCAAGACAGAGGAAGAGGCTGCAAATGTCATAATGGCATTCATAGGCTGATCTGGTAAAGAAAAGATGGCACTAAAAGTTTTGCGTGACCGCATCCTCAAAGACGGGAGATGCTTTGAAGGCGGCATTCTGAAGGTTGATCGTTTTGTCAATCACCAGATGGATCCTTATCTGATGAAACAGATAAGTATCGAGTTTATCAAGCGCTTTTCTGACTTGAACATCAACAAGATCATCACCATCGAGGTTTCCGGTATCGCGCCTTCCATCATGCTGGGCTATCTGTTGGAGTTGCCTGTGGTGTTTGTGAAGAAGAAGGTGCCCACCACGATGGAACACTTCTATCAATCCACCGTCACCTCTTTTACCAAGAAAAGAGACAGCAATATCGTGATAGCCAAGGATTATCTCACAGCGGATGACCATGTGCTCTTCATCGATGACTTTCTGGCTTACGGTAATGCAGGCAAAGGCATCATAGACCTCTGCCGGCAGGCAGGAGCCACCATCGAGGGCATGGGCTTCATCATTGAGAAAGAGTTCCAGCACGGACGCGAACTGCTTCAGGCAGAGGGTATCACTCGTATTGAGTCGCTTGCCATCATCGAATCGCTCGACAACTGCGAGATAAAGATCAAGGACTGATAAGTGTCTGGCTTACCTCATTGGCGCCAGGCCTTCATCGACTGAAGAAGTACGCTTAGTAGAATCAGGGCGATACCAAGATAGAAGGAGAAATTTATTTCCCGACCTTCGCCAAAGATAAGAAAGGCGAGGATAATCGTGTAACATGGCTCCAGATTATAGGTCAGGTTAACTGTGAAGGCAGATAGCCGTTTCAAGGCCTGAATCTGGAGCAGATACATTCCTACTGTGCAGAAGAGCGCATGACAGAGCATGTACCATAAGTTGGTTCCTTCTGGAATGACTACCACAGGCTGCTGACTTGGGAAGAACCACAGATATATGGGTATGATGGCCGACACGATGACGAGGCCTCCTGACATCTGATACATCAGCACCGTACGGCTCCGAATGCCCACGCTCGCCTTCTTATTACAGATGGCATAGAGTGCGCAGACAGCCGATGAAATCACGCCAATCATGATTCCATATCTATATCGTGCGTCGAGCGAAAAGATACAGAGTACACCAGCAACGGTAATCAGCGAAAAGAGTAATTCGAGACCAGAGAACCGCTTTTTGAAGAAAAGAGGTTCGAAGATTGCCGTGAAGAAACCTATCAATGAGAAGCAGATGACACCTATCGATACATTCGATGCCTTTATGCTTCCATAAAACAGAATCCAGTGAAGCCCCAATAACGCTCCGCATCCGCATAGTTGAAGGAATTTCCGCCATCCGATACGAGGTAGCCCTGTGAATACCAACAAAATACAAGTGGTAAAAAGCATTCGATACCACACGATATCAACCTCGTTAAGCGTTATCAGCCTCCCGAACAAGCCTGTAAAGCCTGCCAAGAGCACACTAAGGTGCAACTGAATAAATCCTTTCTTCGTTTCGTCCATTCGGCTGCAAAGTTACAAAAATATTGCCTGATTATATATTATCTCAAGAATAATTTGTACCTTTGCCCACAGAATATGGAGGTGAAAGACAGATACAGACGGTTCGGAGAGTGGAAGCAGCAGCCTCACCAGGTGGCTCCGCTTTCAGAGGAAGAGCATGAGTGCGCCACCTGCGGCACCCGCTTCGAGGGCAACTACTGTCCGCGGTGTGGGCAGTCGGCTAAGATCGGCCGCTATTCGTTTAAGAAAGCCCTTTTGCTGTTCCTTGACGTCTGGGGCGTGGGCAACCGGGGCATGTTCCGCAGCATTCGCGACCTGATATTGCGCCCAGACTACATGATTCGCGACTATCTGCGCGGCATGCAGATGGCTTACTTTCCGCCCTTCAAGATGTTCTTCCTGCTTATTGCCATGTCGCTAGTGGTAGATTCTGGTCTGAATATCCAAGGCATCAACCGCAGTAAACTGAATGAGGCTGAGGAGCACGAAATCGTGGCAGGCTGGTTTAACTCAGAAGAGGTGCAGACTGTTCTCTGTTGCTCTTCTCCTTGCCACTCTATCTGATGTTTCGTCATAGTCCAGCTATACCCGACCTGCGTCTTTCAGAGTGCTTTGTGGCGATGGTATATATCACCAACATGTACATCATCTATGAGATCGTTCCCTCGTTTCTGTGTTTCAGTGTGAAGGCCGAAATGATCTACGGCATGCTTGCCATGTTGTTGGTTCTCATCCCAATCAAGCAACTCTCGGGCTACAGCTACCCGAGCACCATCTGGCGCATCATGGTGGCCTTTATTCCCTTCATCATCCTCTTCTATTTGGTATTTATTGCCATAGGAGTAGGTTTGGCCATCTACTACCGAATCTAAAGGTCAGACATTTTTTGGACTGTCTTTTGTCACAATTGTCACAAGGGAAAAAAGAAAGGGATGAACAAATCGTTCACCCCTAACCTTTTATTTACGCTGCGGATTTCTGGTGCTTGGCCAGGAATTGCGGGCTCTTGGTGTATTGTTGGGTGGCGGGGTTGAAGGTGCAATAGCCTCGTTGAACCCATTTGCGGAGCTAGTCAGAGCCGTCAGGTTTCATATTCTGGGCACGACGGACGGTATTGAGATCCTCGAGGGTGAAGCTGTCTAATAATGTTATATACGTCAAATGGTGCACGGTGTGATAATTTTAGGATAACTGGAGCGGTTCTCCTGATCACTTTTCCGCTGAAATATGATCATCAGAATTGGCTTTGTGATCTTCTATTTCAGAATATAATTATCAAAAATGCCTACATGCCTACATAAAACCGCTTCAAATGCCTTTAAATAAAGAGGAATTACAAAAACTTTGCATACACAAAGCCTACATTATGCCTACATAGTGCCTACATGCCGCTTACATACATTTAGCCCCCTATCTGACGATATCAAGTTAGGCACTCCGTATATCTTATCTTTAAGGGGAGCTATAAATTCTCGAGAGAATTTGATGCTTGCCTCCCTATCTGGCAATTGTTAGTACGTATCTAAGCAGGAAATTCTCTCGAGAATTTCTTTACTATCTTTAACTCCAAAACCTGCAAAGTCGTATCTTTTATCGCGTTACCTCCCTATGTAAATGTTAAATAACGGGTATTTTGGCAGATTTTTGGCCAAATCTATGTAGGCTTTATGTATGCAATATGTAGGCTTTATGTATGCTTTATATGTATATATCTTAAATATACACAGAGTTTTACACCGTTTTTATGTAGGCATGTAGGCACTTTTTGAATATGTTCAGGCTTGGAAATATTTCTGAAGATAAAGTTGGGCAGTTTTGTTTTTTATTTGTACCTTTGTGCCGAAAAGTGTTATTGGTATGCGAATTAAGGTCAATTTTTTAGTTGTTATAAGTCTTTGGTGTCTTACGGTCTATGCACAATCAGAGCATCATCTTTATGTTAATTCTCAAAAGAAGCTGATGGTGAGTACCAGTCGTTCGTATAAAGGAGAAGGTGTATTCGCTACGGTGAACGAGGCTCTCCGTCAGGCAGAGACTTATGCCGATGACAGCGTATGGACTGTCATCCACATCGCTCCTGGTGTGTATTGGATAGACGATCCTGATGACAGCTCTATCCGCAGGCCGGAGCCTGGCGAGAACACCCCTTATGGTATGAAGGTACGCTTAAGCAAGACGCGCCTTGTTGGAGAGGGCGACAGTCCTGAGGATGTGGTGCTGGCTTGTAACCGAGGTCAGACGCAAGGGGCAGACGGTAATTTCACCATGCTGCATATCACTGGCGATGACATCCAAGTAGAGAACCTGACATTTGGCAACTATTGTAATGTAGATTTGAACTATAAGCTCGACCCTCGCCAGAGCCGTCAGCGTCGAGCCGATGCCATTGTGCAGGCGCAGTTGGTCATCTGTAATGGCGATCGCTATGAGGCCCGTAGTTGTCATTTTATCTCTCGCCTGAACCTTTGTCCGTTTGCGGGGGCTCGCCATGCGTTGTTCGAGGATTGCTATTTCGAGTGTACTGATGATGCTTTGTGTGGTACAGGCACCTATCGCCGTTGTCGCTTCACGTTCTTTAGCAGCAAGCCATTTTATTCCACCTCACCTCAGGGCGCTGTGTTCGAAGACTGCGACATCTACTCGAAGGTGCAGGGCGTGCAGTATCTCACGAAAGTGTCAGCCCCGGTGACTATGCGTAACTGCCGCTGGACGAGCGACGACCCCAATCTGACGATAGAATGGACCCCAAAGCCCAATCCGAAGAAATATTGCCTGATGGATAACTGTACACTGAACGGCAAGCCATTAGATGTGCCGATGCCGCCTGATGTGCCTATGCCAGTAACCACGCCTCTGTTACCTATGATGAACCAGCCAGCTCTGATTTCAGGTGGTTGGACTCTGGATGCGTATAAGCCTGAGGATACTGCTGCCTATGATTGGAGTATTGACACCTCTCGTCCTGCCTGGTGTTTTGGCGAGGGCATGGATGGTGCAGAGGGTTGCTATGGCATGATTCAGAATGTGAAAGGTGCGAGGATGATGTATACGGGAAAGGGCGATGAAATCTATGAAAATCAGACGCTGACGGTTGAACTATCACCTTGTAAGTCGGCAGGTCAGGGCTTTGGCAGTGCTACAGGACAGTATCTGGACCTCTGCATAAAATTCGACACACAGACCCTTACAGGCTATGGTCTGCGTATTGCCCGTACGCCAACTTACGACAAAGCGGTGGAGATAGTGCTGGTGGCATACAAGGATGGCAATGTCAGTGCTATATGTGCTCCACAGAAGTGTGTGCTTTTTAAGAAGGGTTGTCGCGTAACGCTCTCTGCAAAGGGCAGTGTACTCACTGCTCAAGTAGAACGGGGAGGTCAGCAACAACATCTATCGGCAACCATTGAACACCCCAACAACTTTGGTGGCATCCATCTTCAGCACACGGGTTCGACAGGCGCTTCGGCTACCGTCATACAGTCCATCAACTGCTTATACGAATAAAGTGCGCAATGGGCCTTTTTCGAGAGTTTGCCAGAATCGGCTGATTTTTTTGGAAAATACTGTAGTTTTTTGTAATTTTGCTGCGTCTAATGGGCAAAGATTCAAAAAACAGAAGAAACAATGACAGCATTAGAGCAACAGTTTTCGAAAACGGTAGCAGAACACAAGAGCACCATCTACACCGTGTGTTACATGTTCTCGCAGGATGCCGACGAGGTGAACGACCTGTTCCAGGAGGTACTAGTCAATCTTTGGAAGGGTTTCGGAAGCTTCGAGCATCGCAGTGACATCAAAACGTGGATATATCGTGTGGCGCTCAACACCTGTATCTCCATAGAGAGAAAAAAGAAGCGTCGCTCGTCAGAACTGCGACTGACCATCGACATCAACCTCTTTGAAGACCGCGATGAGGATACCAAGCAGGTGGATATGCTCCACAAGCGAATCTCAAAGCTCCAGCCGTTCGACAGAGCAATCGTATTGCTTTGGCTCGAGAACCTCTCTTATGAGGAAATCGGACAGATAGTAGGTATCTCGACTAAGAATGTCAGCGTCCGTCTGTTTAGAATCCGTGAACAGTTAAAACAAATGTCAAACGATTAAAACCAAGACCCATTATGAACAACGATTTTCAAAACAATATGAACGAGACTCAGTTTGAGGATATGCGCAATCAGCTTGGCACTCTGAAGAAGAAGCTGGATGAGCAGGAAATAGTGAACGACCGTTTGATTCGTCGCTCGATGAAGCAAGAAGCCAACAAGATCTCACGCCGCTACAATATTATCATGGCTGTTTGCATACTGATGATTCCATATACTTATGTAGTATTTACAATGAAACTTGGACTCTCGCTTGCCTTTTGGATTGGTACAAGTATCTTCATGCTTATATGTGGAGGAGCAACATATTACAATAGTCTGAACGTGACAAACGCTAATATGATGAGTAAAAACCTGATAGAAGTAGGCCAGAAAATGGCTCGTGCAAAGAAGTTTGATGCTAACTGGCTATTCTTCGGCATACCAGCAGTTATCGTATGGTTGGCATGGCTGGTATGGGAACTCTATCAGCTTGATGCCGACACCGCACGTTACAGTCTTTATGGAGTTGTATGCGGAGCCATACTCGGGTCTATAGTCGGAATCAAGATACATACCAGAACCCTGAAACAGTATCAGGATATCATCGACCAGATAGAGGATCTCACGAAGGAATAAACAAATTTGCACGAATAATTTGCAGGATTCATGTTTATATTGTAACTTTGCAGGCAAGAAATAATTTGCATATGAGAAAGAATCACCTTTGGATATTGACAGCTATACTGTATTGCAGTCTTGTATTTGTATCTTGCTCTAAGGATGATACCCCTGTTAATCCCGAGCCAGGAGCTGACTTCAGAGCAATGTTGAAGACTTTAAACTGGGGGCAGGACACCTGCTTCGTCTATGGCCACAAGACTCCCGATGTGGATGCTGTAACCTCAGCGCTATCATATGCTAAATTAATGAATATCCTTGGCTTTAATTGCAAGGCGAAGGTTTCGAGTCCCATGAATCGTGAGACACAGTACATTGCCAAGCATTTCGGCTTTAAACTGCCAGAGTTAAAGAGCTCTGTATTACCCCAGACACGACTCATACTGACTGATCACACTGATTATGCTCAATGCGTGGATGGTGCACGCGAAGCCATTATCCTCCAGAAGATAGACCATCATGTAGAGGGTGATATTGCCGATGCCACTATTCCTTACGTGCGTCGTGAAATGATAGGCTCAACAAACACCATCATCTATGAATGCTTTAAGGAATTAGGCATAAGCATCGACAACGAGACCGCCCGTATTATGCTTTCCGGCATTGTCAGCGACACACGTAACCTCTCGAAGACTATCACCAGTCGTATCGACACAATTGCCTGGCAGGCTCTCACCACTCAGTTAGGTATCTCAAGCGACTCGATGGCTGTTATTAACCGTAATATGGAAGATGCTGCTTACGATTATTCAGGCATGACTGATGCTGAAATAATGTTGTCTGATTATAAAGACTACGAGATTAACGGCCACTTGATTGGCTTCGGAAGTCTCGCTTGTAAGGAAGCTGAAATGGATGCCTTCATCACCCGAATGCTGGCAGCTATGCCCGAGGTCATGAAACAGAAAGGTCGCCAGATGCTCTTTGCCAAGATCGACAACCTTGTGCCTAACACAGGAAGCGATAAGGCAAAGAAGCCATATATAGAAGGCGGGACCTATTTCATCTATTACGGTGAGGGCACCAAGAATGTGGCAGAGGCTGTGTTTGGAGCATCGCTACGCGAAGGCGTATGCTTTACCACAGAGAACATGTCGCGCAAACAGATAGTGCCTCGAATCACCAAAGTGCTTTAGAACTAAAATAATGATTAGCTGAATGGATATAGCAATTTATACACTTACATCAGAGTTGCACGATGAAAAGGCAGTCGGAGTGGTGACACAGGAATTTCTGAGTTGCCTGGGTATTGATTATGTCTTTAAGGGCAATGATTATGCCGATTACGGCAGTCATACCTTGTCGGTGATATATGTCAGGACTGGTGGCACAGAGGGAATCTTTAAGCGGTTATTGCCCCAACTGAAGCAACAGCAGCCGCAATCACCCTTCTACCTGCTCACGTCAGGCAAGAGTAATTCTCTGGCTGCTTCGATGGAGATACTCTCATATCTTCAACAGAACAGCATGCAGGGCGAAATCATTCACGGAAGTTCAGACTATATTGCCTTTAGGTTAAAGACTCTGGCAAAGGTCAGCGAGGCTAGGAAAAAGCTTTGTGGGGCACGATTTGGTATCATCGGCCAACCATCCGACTGGCTGATATCCAGTGTAGCCGACCCAGAAGCGGTGAAAGCGAAGTTGGGTATCGATTTGGTAGAGTTACCCATAGGCGAACTTCTGAAAGGTGTAGAGAGGCTTTCTGACGGTGACATGCCTGACCGTATCTACGAGGCTCTTAAAGAGATAGTAAGGAATCACGATCTGCAGGGCTTTACGCTGAGATGTTTCGATTTGCTTACAGCTGTTCACAACACAGGCTGTCTGGCTTTGGCGCGACTGAATGCTGAGGGCATAGTAGCTGGTTGTGAAGGTGATGTGCCGGCAATGTTGTCTATGGCTATTACAAATGCGCTGCTAGGAGTATCTGGATTCCAGGCTAATCCTTCGCAGATAAACCCGGAAACAGGCGAGATGTTGTTTGCTCACTGCACTATTCCTCTGAATATGGTTGAGCGTTTCGAGTTGGATACTCACTTCGAGTCGGGTATCGGAGTAGGCATAAGGGGGTATATGAAGGAAGGTCCTGTAACAATCTTCAAGGTATCAGGCAACCTGAATCGCTGCTTTATTGCCGAGGGCAGGCTTGTAAGAAACCAGGCAAAGCCAGACCTCTGTCGAACTCAACAGGTGATACAGTTAACCGACAGCCAACAAACAAGTTATTTTCTTACTCAGCCTATCGGTAATCATCACATCATCACCCCAGGCAGCAACCGTAAGCTATTCGAAGACTTTATTACTAAATTATAAAACTATGAATATTGGAGACAAAGCGCCTGAGATATTGGGCAAAGACGAACAGGGACGTGATATCCGTCTGAGTGACTACAAAGGCCGTAAGCTCGTATTGTATTTCTATCCAAAGGATAACACCAGCGGATGTACTGCAGAGGCTTGTAGCTTAAGAGACCATTACGCTGAGTTGCAGGGTGCCGGCTACGAGGTAGTGGGAGTGAGCAAGGATTCTGCAGCATCGCACGTGAAGTTCAAGGAGAAACACGAACTCCCCTTCCCATTGATCGCTGACGTAAATCATGAGCTTCTGGAGGCTATGGGAGCCTGGGGCGAGAAATCGATGTATGGCAAGAAGACCATCGGCACCATCCGTACCACCTTTATTATTAATGAGGAGGGCGTAATCGAGCAGATCTTCTCAGGCAAGCAGATAAAGACCAAGGAGCACGCAGAACAGATACTGAATAAGTAGATGGAGAAGATAACAGAACAGCCATCGCATTTCGACAATCTTGAACAGATGTCGGTCTCAGAACTGCTTCAGCACATCAACGAAGAAGATTTGCTGGTGGCTGAGGCTGTGCGTAAGGCTATCCATCAGATAAAGGCGCTGGTAGAGGCTATAGAGCCGAGGATGAAGAGGGGAGGGCGGCTGTTTTATATCGGAGCAGGTACCAGCGGTCGGCTTGGTGTGCTCGATGCCAGTGAACTGCCTCCAACCTTTGGTGTATCTGGCGACTGGGTCATAGGCATCATCGCTGGTGGTGATGAGGCTCTGCGACGTGCTGTTGAGAATGCTGAGGATATCCCAGAGCAAGGCTGGGAGGATCTGTTGGCTCATCATCCCACAAAAGATGATTCTGTGATTGGTATCGCCGCCTCAGGCACTACTCCTTATGTGATAGGTGCTGTCACTAAAGCTAAGGAAAACGGTCTTCTTACAGGTTGTATCACCAGTAATCCCGATAGTCCTTTAGCTGCTGCGTCTGACTTTCCCGTCGAAACGATTGTGGGCCCAGAGTTCGTAACGGGCTCCAGTCGCATGAAGAGCGGAACGGCTCAGAAGATGGTGCTCAATATGATATCCACCTCGCTGATGATACGTCTTGGACGGGTTCAGGGTAACCGCATGGTAAAGATGCAGCTTACTAACGCCAAGCTTGTAGACAGAGGCACTCGTATGCTTCAGGAGATGCTTGGCCTTAGCTATGATGAGGCTCAGGAGCGATTATTGGAAGCCGGTAGTGTGGATGGAGCACTCTCTGAGGAGTGATTCTGATATATCTTCCATCCTATTGCTGCTACGATGATACTCATCAGTGGACTAATCAGGTTGAAGAAACAATAGGGAAGGTAAGTAATTGTTGGCACTCCAAGTACCGTTGATTGCGTCATTCCACAGGTATTCCAAGGGATAAGCACAGATGTAACAGTAGCTGCATCCTCTGTAGTTCGGCTCAGCAGTCTCGTCTCATAACCCTCCTTGCGATACACCTCTTTATACATATCGGCATTGAGCACGATGGAGATATACTGGTCACCAGTGGTGATATTCAGGAAGATTCCTGTGCCTACAGTCGATGAAACCAGACTTATGCGATTGCGGATAAACCGTATGATGACACCCGTGATGCTCTCAATCATTCGGCTTGCCACCATCGAAGCTCCGAAACACATAGCACAGAGTATCAGCCAGATAGTATTCAGCATACCTGCCATTCCGCTGGTAGATACCAGTTCGTTGAGTGAGGCATTGCCAGTATCTATTGCCGTTGAGCCGTAATAGGCTATTGCGAGACCTCTTGTAAGTGATGCAGCAGATGCGTTCATATCGCCAGCAATCTCACAAAGTATATGCGGCTGGAATATCAGTGCAACGATACCTGCCATTAAGGAGGAAACAAACAACACTATCAGCGAAGGTACCCTACGGGCAATCAGTACACCAGTAAGAATAGGAACCAACAGCGTCCAAAGTGATATGTTAAAGGTTTTAGATAGTCCTTCCGTATATTCGCCCACTTGTATTTCCGTATCAGCGGCATCGCCTAGTCCTGCGATGAAGAAGATAATTAGGGCGATGATGAACGATGGCATTGTGGTGTACATCATATAACGGATATGAGTGAAGAGATCAACACCCGTGGCTGAAGATGCAAGGATGGTTGTATCGCTCAATGGTGACATCTTATCGCCGAAGTAAGCTCCGGAGATGATTGCTCCTGCCGTCCAGGCCTCAGATACTCCAAGGGCGTGTCCGATACCCAGCAGAGCTACTCCTATTGTGGCAATCGTTGTCCACGAGCTGCCTGAGAGCAAGGACACCAAAGCACAGATAATGCACGATGAAATCAGGAAAAACTGAGGTGACATAATCTGTATGCCGTAATAAATCAATGTGGGCACAATACCGCTTATCATCCACGAACCGGACAGCATTCCCACACATAAGAGTATAAGCAGAGTGGCAGCAACCCCACCAATTGTCTTTTTTATCTGTTCTTCGAAAGTTCTCCAGCGTACCTTGTATATAGCCATCGAGAGACATACGCATACCGACATTCCCATAAGCAGGGCTATCTGACTGCCACCATTCAGCGAGTCGCTGCCAAAGAGGGCTATCACTATGCCTAAGAACACAATCAATACCACAACGGGTATGATGGCTATAAGAGGGTGGGGAGATACTGATTTTTCGTTCATGTCATTTCTTCTTAAGAATATCTGTTAAAGTCTCCAACAGTCTGATATTTATCTCTTTAGTGTCGGAGAGCAGATTCCACACGGCATCCTCCGAGAGCACCCCCCGACGAAGGTTTGGAGGCAGCAGACCAGCTTCATCGTCGGCATAGTCTTGTTTCCAGTCATCACTGCTGTAGTATTCTTCGAGAACAGAGATTGATTTCTGAACGTCTATGTAGCTGTCGAGAGCTGCTGAGAGTTGCATAACGGCTGCTGAGGCTCTATCGAGATGATGCTCCATTTGCTTGATACGCTCTATTTGTTCCATAATTGTTGGTATTTATTTGGTTTTCAAAAGTACAGCTGTGTAAATCCTGCCGGAGTTGATGCCCTGGCGGCGAGCAGAGAAAAATGTATCGTGCTGCTTAAAGGTGCAGATATCAGAGATGTGGATATTTTCCTTAGCAATGCCTGCAGCGATAAGTTGCTCTTTATTGCACATAGGCAGGTCGATGTGCCATTTCTCGCAATTCGGCCCTTTCGCTGGATATCTCTTACTGATGGTGCTCATGTTGAAGCCGGCCTTTTCGAAAGCATCATATACCTCATCGCCAATTTCGAAACTATCAAGGCTGATGCCTGGACCTATCTGGGCGATAATGTCCGATGGAATCGAACCATAAGCATTGCGCATGCTCTTTACGGCTTTCTCTGCTATACGGCTCACTGTTCCCCTCCAGCCTGCATGAACAGCACAGACGGCATGATTCTTCTTATCATATAAAAGAATAGGGATGCAGTCGGCGGTAGACACTCCGATGCAGACATTATTAAGATTAGTCATGATCGCATCGATGCCTTCGAGCCTTTGTTGGCGCTCATCGGCTGATAGACTGAAGAACTCATCATCTATCTTGGCTATCTCTGTTAGATGTACCTGATGAGGCATCAGCAGTTTGTCATCATCAATATCCAACAATTCGCAAAGTGCCTTGCGGTTCTGGCCTATCGTCTCATCATTGTCACCACAATATCTGTTGATGTTCCATTCCCCATAGCTTCCCTCGCTATAGCCACCAAGCCTTGTGCTGCTGAAAGCTATAACATCGCCATCAAAGTCGTAGAAATGCAGTTCTGGTCTTTTCATCTTCTGCCGTTTTGACTGCAAAATTAACAAATTCTTTTTAAAATCCACATAAATGCGTCTGATTATCAGAAAAAACCTTTAATTTTGCAACCAAGAACGATAATTTTATGGAAAAGATTCAGATATACGTAGAACGCCTTATTGAGGCTTGTGGCATTACTGGTGATACAGTAAGTATTGTTACTCACATTATACTTGTGATTATTGCTTTCCTTTTGGCTGCTATCGCTGGATGGATATGCAAAAGGTTGTTTGTGCCTACGATTTTGAAACTGACATCGAAGACAGATGCAGCTTGGGATGATGTGATATTCAACGAGAAAGTGTTGCTTACGGCTTGTAGCATTGTACCCGCAATCGTCATCTGGCTATTGCTCCCCTGGACATTCTTCGAATTCCCGTCTGTAAAAGAAATACTAACCAGGCTTACAGCGATCTATATCACTGTGATGTCAGTACGTACAGCTTTTGTCTTCATCGATTCGCTGAAACTGTTAGAAAAAGGTCAGCGCACAGCCAAACAACAATATCTTTATTCCATCTGTGGAGTACTGAAGATTATAATGGTCTTCATCGCTGTCATTGTGGTTATATCAATAATTATCAATAAAGACCCATCGACACTCTTTGCCGGACTTGGTGCTGCATCGGCCATCCTGATGTTGGCGTTTCAGGATACAATCAAGGGACTTGTGGCTGGTATCCGCCTGACAAATAATGATATGGTGCATATCGGCGATTGGATAACACTTAATTCAGCTGGAGTTAACGGCAGGGTGGAGGAGATAACACTCACTACCGTTAAGGTGCGCAATTTCGATAATACCATCGTAACAGTCACCCCTCAGACGCTTGTTGATGGCTCTTTCCAGAACTGGCTCGGAATGGAACAGAATGAGGGCCGTAAGCAGTCGCGAAAGATGTATTTCGACTTCCGTAGTATCCGTCTCGATGACGATGGAATCGCTAATATCACCAAGTTCCGTCAGCATATTGAGCAGTGGCTGAAGGATAATCCTAAGGTGATAGGTGATAAAAACCCGTTGGTTCGTCAGGCTGAGGCCTCACAGGGTGGATGCTGTCTGGAGTTTACCTTCTGGCTGTATGCTCAGGCTTGGGCAGACTTCGAACACGACACTGCCGACATAATGGAATACATCTATGCCGCCAGTGCCGAGTATGGGCTTACTATCTATCAGCAGTTCCCTGATCAGTAAGTTATTAGAAACGGTAGTCGATACCTAAGCCTATAACGTTGTTGCTGCGTGAATAGGTCTCGATGCCGTAAGATGCCTGCTTCTCGTAGTCGCTATAGATGGTGATGAAATAGCCGGCATTCAGGCGAACCTTCTCATTGATGTTCCAGGCACCACCTAAGCCGATGCTATAGCTGTCGCAAGCGAAAGAGGTGTTCTGCTGGTAGCCGTCAGAGAGTCCATAGTCGGTACGCTGACCACCACAGCTCACTGTGAACTTATCGTTGATGTCATATTCAACGCCAGCCAAGAACTCGTGAGTGCCGTGAGTGAGCTCATTCTGACGATCATTAGCCATCTTAGCGTTCTTATCATCGAAGAAATGATACTCAAGGGTAGCACGGAGTTTGGGCGTGAACTCGTAACCAGCTGCTACAGAGAGCAATGCGGGCATATCGTAACGAGTGCGAGCACCATCCTGATAGGGAGCGGTGTAAGTAGCCAAACCTCCTTCTACTGTAGTCTTGATTTGAGTTGCCATTGCAATAGCTGTCTCTGCTGGCAGTGCTCCTGCTGCAACCAGCTTTGCCAATGGAGCCTCAACAAGCTGTTCTGAGTTGAGCGAGGCGGCCAAAGAGTTGGTCTCGTTCTTGGTGCTTATCTTTGTACGAAACTCATATCGGGCAGTTAGTGTGAGAGGCCCATGATGGTAGTTTACGCTGATCATTGGTGTGAAGCCCCAGCCTTTTTGGTCGACATCGAGCGATAAATATGCGAGGCTGCCCATAGTGGAGTGATTTGCCCTAACATGTCCCCTATAATATCCGTCATAGTAGTTGACACGTACGCCTGCAGCTGCAGAGAGACAGTCGAGCAGTTTATATGTGAAATTCACCTGTCCACCATAGATATACTGCTTGCCTTTCATCTCTGCGTCGTATTGGTCTGGAGTAACAACGGGTGTGAAGCCCTGAGTTGCATCCGACAGGCTCTTGGTAAGTGTCGTAATCGTGTTCCCCAGCAGTACATTAAACATGGGCACACCATTGTCGTATTTCACGAAACCACCGCTTCCCACAATACCAATCATTGATGAAATGGCCCATTTGTCTTTCTTATAAGCAGCAAAGAGAGCTGGTACTATAGGTGCTGAGGCTACTCCTTCATACTTGGTATCGCCAAGCTTTATATCACGATTCTGCCAAGGTTTTTGGAAGTTGAGCGATAGCTGCCAACCCTCTTTTGCCCAAGCCATACCGGCAGGGTTGGAGTAGGCTGCATCGATGTCAAATGTTGCACCACGGGCCATCATACGGTCGAAGGCGATGTGGTAGTTGGTATTGGTCATCAGACCACCGGCAAAGGTTGAGGCACTTGCAAAAAATGCCAATACTGTAAGTGTCAGAACTTTCTTAATCATAATGTCAATCTTTGGTTGATGAGCGCAAAGGTACTAATAAAATACTGAATAACAGACAATTCTGTGAAAAAGTTACGTAAATCGACATTTTTTCTTTGCGTTATTCGATATATATCGTTTTTTTATGTAATTTTGCAGTAGAAATGAATAAGGCGACAAAAGATTTTATACGTGAGCACGCTGATGCAGACGTGCGTCAACTGGCACTTCAGGCGAAAAATACCCCAGAGGTGGATTTGACCTATGCTTTGGAACAGATTGCCGGGAGGCAGAAAGCAAAGTCAAAGCTTCCAACTTTGGCAAAGATTGATGGTATGGTGTATCCCCCGCATATATCAATGGAGCAGTGCTCGAGTGAACTGACTGCGAAGTATAAAGAAGAGATCGTTTCGAGCGGCAACTGCTTCGTAGATCTGACAGGTGGCTTTGGAGTGGATTTTTCATTTATTGCCAAAAAGTTCAAACATGCCGCTTATGTGGAGCATCAGAAACATTTATGCGCTATCGCTTCAGAGAATTTCAGACTCTTAGGTCTAGATAATGCAGAGGTCATAAATGCCGATGGAATCGAGTATCTTCATCAGATGGATCATATGGACCTTGTCTTTATCGATCCAGCAAGAAGGGATGATCACGGAGGCCGGACATATGGGATTGCTGACTGTACTCCGAATGTGCTTGAGGTGATGGATGAGCTTATGCAGAAGACAGATATGCTATTGCTGAAACTTTCGCCGATGCTTGATTGGAGAAAGGCTGTAAGGGATTTAGGTGCAGCAAGTGACGTTCATATAGTGTCTGTGGATAATGAGTGTAAGGAGTTGCTGATAAGGGTTAAGTACGATGAGCAGCCGATAAAAGTAGTATGTGTCAATTTGCATTCGAATGGGGAGAGAGAATTCTTTGAATTTAATGATAAAGAATCAACCCCTATGCGTCAGGATATCTTATCAAAGACCTATCTTTTTGAGCCGAATGCCTCAATTATGAAGGCAGGGTGTTTTGATGAGATACAAGCCAGATTCCATGTTGCTCAACTTGATAATAACAGTCATTTGTTTGTGTCAGATTATGAGATACCAGATTTCCCAGGGCGGCGATTTAAAATCGAACATGTTACATCGATGAACAAACGAGAACTCAAAGAGGCTCTCGCAGACATCAACAGAGCAAATATCGCTGTGAGAAACTTCCCTCTTTCTGTAGCAGAACTACGTAAAAAGCTAAAGCTTAAGGATGGTGGTGATGTGTTTATCTTTGCTACAACAGTTGCAAAAGAAGGTCATCAGTTGTTTATTTGCCGTAAAATTGGTTAAATCTTTTGTTTTTTCCTCTCTTTTTCGTTACCTTTGCAACGATATCAAAGCTTTAAAGAAAAAAAACGAATATGTCGTCAGTAGAGATTAGGAAGGTTACAGACAAGAAGAGCCTCACGGCCTTTATAGATTTTCATTATGACTTGTACAAAGGGAATCAGTTTGATGCCCCCAATCTATATAATGACGAGTTACATACCCTCAGCAAGGATAAAAATGCAGCTTTCGAGTTTTGCGAGGCAGAATATTTCCTTGCTTATAAGGACGGCAGGCTTGTTGGTCGTATTGCTGGTATCATCAATCGCAGGGCTAACGAGAAATGGGATCGTAAGAGTGTACGTTTCGGATGGGTGGACTTCATCGATGATATCGAGGTGAGCCGAGCACTCTTTGATGCTGTTGAGCAATGGGGACGTGAGAAAGGAATGACTGAGATTGTGGGGCCTTTAGGATTCACGGATATGGATCCAGAAGGCATGCTTATAGAAGGCTTTGACCAGATGGGCACGATGGCCACAATCTACAATTATCCTTATTATCCCAAGCATATCGAACAACTTGGCGGATGGGAGAAGGACAATGATTATGTCGAGTTTAAGCTGTTTGTTCCCAAGGAGGACATGCCTGAGAAATTCAAGAAAGTGTCTGAACTGGTAATGAAACGCTATAACCTTCATCCTACACACCCAAAGCGCAGTCAGATAATGGGTAAGGAGCAGATAGGTCGTAAGGTGCTCGATGTGGTAAACAAGTCGTTTGGTCATCTCTATGGCTACTCACAGATGACAGAAGCACAGATCGATGAGTATCTGAAGATGTATTTCCCCATGCTCGATATGAATCTGATCTGTCTTATTGAAGACTGGAACACTCCAGATCACGATATTGTAGGTGTTGGCATCTCTATCACCTCAATGACACGTGCCTTGCAGAAATGCCAGAAGGGTCGTCTGTGGCCTTTCGGGTGGTGGCATTGTCTGAGGGCGCTGAAGTTTCATAAGGCGGAGTGTGTAGACCTTATGCTGGTAGGTATCCTGCCGGAATATCAGCAGAAGGGGGCAAACGCTCTGTTGTTCTATGACCTTATCCCTATCTACCAGAAGTACGGCTTCAAGTGGGGCGAGACCAATGTGGAGATGGAGACTAACGATAAGGTTCAGAGCCAGTGGCAGTACCTGGAGCGTGAACAGCATAAGCGTCGTCGATGCTTCCGTAAATCATTATAACCTAACAAAGAATGGCAGAGAATAATAACATAAACCAAGAAGAAAACGTCATTTACGATGACGATAACATTCGTACCCTAACAGGTCTTGAACATATCCGTCTGCGTCCTGGTATGTATATCGGACGTCTTGGAGATGGCTCTTCGGCAGAAGACGGTATTTACGTCCTCTTGAAGGAAGTCTTCGATAACTCTATCGATGAATTTAAGATGAAGGCAGGCGACCGTATCGAGGTAACGGTAGAGGATAATCTCCGTATCTCCGTTCGCGACTATGGTCGAGGAATCCCTCAAGGAAAACTAATCGACAGTGTGAGTATCCTGAACACTAGTGGAAAGTTCGATTCGAAGGCGTTTAAAAAGAGTATCGGACTTAATGGAGTAGGTGTGAAGGCTGTGAATGCGTTGAGTACTCATTTCGAGGTGCGCAGCTATCGCGACGGAAAGGTGCGTAAGGCTACTTTTGAGTGCGGCAAACTCACAAGCGATGTTACAGAACCATCTCAGGATGAGAATGGCACATATATTTATTTCGAGCCGGATGCTTCGATGTTCCATAATTATAAGTTCCATGATGAGATAGTGGAAAATATGCTCCGCAACTATACTTATCTGAATATCGGACTGACGATAATGTATAATGGGCGCCGTATCCTCTCCCGTCATGGACTCGAAGACCTGTTGAAGGACCGTATGACCAGCGATGCTCTCTATCCTATCATTCACCTTCAGGGTGACGACATAGAGATTGCCTTTACCCACGCTAATCAGTATGGTGAGGAGTATTATTCGTTTGTCAATGGACAGCATACCACTCAGGGCGGCACCCATCAGAGTGCCTTTAAGGAGCATATCGCAAGAACCATCAAGGAGTTCTTCAATAAGTATGAGTATGGCGATATCCGTACAGGTATCGTAGCGGCTATCTCCATCAATGTCGAGGAACCTATCTTCGAGAGCCAGACAAAGATAAAGCTGGGTTCTACTGTTATGTCGCCTGAGGGTATCAGCATTAATAAGTATGTGGGTGACTTCATAAAGCAGGAGGTGGATAACTATCTCCATATCCATAGCGATGTGGCAGAGGTTCTGGAGAATAAGATTAAGGAGAGCGAGCGTGATCGTAAGGCGATGGCTGGTGTTACAAAGTTGGCTCGTGAACGTGCCAAGAAGGCCAACCTCCATAATCGTAAGCTTCGCGACTGCCGCATCCACTTCTCTGACGTTAAGAGTGAGCGTAAGGAGGAGTCGAGCATCTTTATTACAGAGGGTGACTCTGCCAGCGGAAGCATCACCAAGAGCCGTGATGTGAATACTCAGGCAGTATTCTCACTTAGAGGTAAACCTCTCAACAGCTTTGGACTCACAAAGAAGGTTGTCTATGAGAACGAGGAGTTCAATCTGCTCCAGGCAGCCCTTGATATCGAGGAGGGACTTGACACATTGCGATATAATAAGGTCATTGTGGCTACTGATGCAGATGTCGATGGTATGCATATCCGATTGCTTATAATCACGTTCTTCTTGCAGTTCTTCCCTGAACTGATAAAGAAAGGACATGTCTATGTGCTGCAAACACCACTTTTCCGAGTCCGTAACCGTCGCACAAAGATAAAAAACAAAAATGTTATCGCTGAGGCTGATGCAAAAGCAGACAAGAAGAGTGATTTCATCACCCGTTACTGCTATAGTGAGGAGGAACGTGTAAAGGCTATCAGCGAGTTGGGACCAGACCCAGAGATAACTCGATTCAAAGGTCTTGGTGAGATTTCACCAGAGGAGTTTGCCGGATTCATAGGTCCGGATATCCGTCTGGAACAGGTGACTCTCCACAAGACAGACCAAGTACAGAAACTATTAGAATATTATATGGGCAAGAACACAATGGAGCGCCAGAACTTCATCATTGATAACCTTGTAATCGAGGAAGACCGCCCAGAAGAAGATGTTTATGAATAAGATAGGATTTGTATTGTGTTCAGTGATGCTTTCGCTGTTTACAATAAATGCTTCAGCTCAGATAAGAGTAAATAATGGTGATGATAGTCCTTTGCGAAAACTTCAGTTCGCTGAGGTTGCCATCAATAACCTTTATGTAGACAGTGTCGATGAGAAGAAACTCGTGGAGGATGCCATTCGCGGTATGCTGGAGAAACTTGACCCTCATTCCACTTACGCTACACCAAAAGAAGTAAAGGAACTCAATGAACCCTTGAACGGTAATTTTGAGGGCATCGGGGTGCAGTTTAATATGATGCAGGATACCTTGATGGTAATCCAACCCGTTACCAATGGCCCTTCAGAGAAAGTGGGTATCATTGCAGGCGACCGTATCATATCTGTCAATGATACTGCCATCGCTGGTGTGAACATGTCAAAAGAGGAGATTATGAAACGCCTGCGTGGTCCTAAGGGCACGAAGGTGCGTCTTGGCATCGTTCGTTCTGGCATTAAGGAGAAGCTTGAGTTTACAGTTGTTCGCGATAAGATCCCTGTTCACTCTATCGATGCTACATATATGATTCGCCCAGGTATCGGATATGTCCGCATTGGTAATTTTGGAGCTCAGACATACGAGGAGTTTGTTGCAAGTCTGAAAAAGTTACAGGCTCAGGGTATGAAGGACCTTATTCTCGATCTTCAGGAGAATGGCGGAGGTTATCTTAAGGCTGCTGTTGATATTGCAGATGAGTTCCTCAAGCGTGGAGATATGATAGTCTATACTGATGGCCGTAAAACCAAGCGATATGAATATCGTGCGCAAGGCGGAGGCCGTTTTACTACTGGTAAGGTGGTTGTGCTTGTGGATAGCTATACAGCCTCAGCAGCAGAGATTGTTACAGGTGCCATTCAGGATCAGGATCGTGGCCTCGTCGTTGGTCGTCGTACCTTTGGAAAGGGCCTTGTACAGCGTCCTATCGACCTGCCCGACGGTTCTATGATTCGTCTCACAGTGGCTCATTACTATACCCCTTCAGGTCGTTGTATCCAGAAGCCTTACACCAAGGGAGGTGCTAAGGATTACGCAATGGATATGGTTAATCGTTTGAAGAGTGGTGAACTAACCAATGCTGACAGCATCCACTTTGCTGACAGTCTGAAGTTTGAGACCCTTCGCGAGCATCGCACTGTTTATGGTGGTGGAGGTATCATGCCTGACTATTATATTCCTCTCGACACCACTATTTATACTAAATTCCATCGTGAGTTGGCGGCCAAGTCAATAGTAATTCAGTCGAATCTTCGTTTCGTTGATAATCATCGTAAGGAACTGAAGCAGCGTTGGACTGACTTTGCTGACTATAAGCAGAACTTCGAGATTCCACAGAGCCTTGTTGATGAGATACTTGCAGAAGGCGAGAAACAGAACATCAAGCCCAAGGACGATGCAGAACTACAAAAGACCTTGCCTTATCTCCGACTACAGATGAAAGCCCTCATAGCCCGTGACTTATGGGAGATGAGTGAGTATTTTTCTGTTTTCAACGAGAGTAGTGAGATAGTAAAGAAGGCCCTCGAGGTAATAAGTCAAGACTAACATATTATCCATTACAATTATGAAGAAACTGATTTCATTTGTCCTGCTGTTGCTTGCCATCACGATGCAGGCCCAGACAGCGAGAAAGTTTACGCTCAAACTTACCGACGACGGTAAGGCGGAGATGGTTTGCTTCCTTCCTCAGACTCCTTCAGGGAAAGCGATTGTGGGAGTGCCTGGCGGAGGCTATTCCGTATTATCAAACGGCCATGAGGGCTATTTGGCATCTGATTGGCTCAATAATCAGGGCATCGCGTATTTCGTCGTCAATTATCGTCTGCCAGATGGCGACCGTAGCAAACCCATCGGTGATGTGGAGAGTGGCATCCGCATCGTTCGCGACTCTGCTGCTATATGGGGCATCAATCCTCACGATGTGGGCATCATGGGCTTCTCTGCAGGCGGACATCTGGCATCTGTTATATCTACACATGCAGCCTTTGATGTACGCCCGGACTTTAGCATCTTGTTCTATCCCGTTATCTCCATGGATGAAAGAGTGTCTCACAAGTGGTCGTGTGTCAATTTCCTTGGCGAAGAGGGACAGAAGAACCCAGACCTTGTGCGTGATTTCTCGACAATGAATGTGGTGCGACGTCACCTTACACCTCCTGCCGTTATCATCACTGCCAGCGATGACCGCTTAGTGCCTTTTACGACGAATGGCTTGGAATATTATAAGGCCATGCGCAATGTTGGTAACGACTGTGCCATGTTTGTATATCCCACAGGTGATCACGGTTTCGGATTCGGTCCTTGGTTTAAGTATCACGACCAGTTGCTTACAGATCTCGGTAACTGGTTGAAAGCCCGCCAGACACCACAGCCTGATGCCATCCGTGTGGCTTGTGTTGGCAACAGCATTACTGACGGTCATGGCATCGACATGGCTACACAGTACGGCTATCCTGCCCTATTGCAGAAGAAGCTGGGTAACGGCTACTGGGTAAAGAACTTTGGTGTTAGTGGCCGTACGATGCTGAACAAGGGAGACCTGCCCTATATGAACGAGCTGGCGTGGGAGGATGCACAGGCTTTCAAGCCCGATGTAGTGATAATCAAATTGGGTACCAATGACTCTAAGCCTCAGAACTGGCAATACAGCTCAGAGTTCCGCCAGGATCTGGAACAGATGATTTTCTCTTTGCGCCCTGATTTGAAAACACCAGCCAAGAAAAGCAAGAAGAAGGCCAAGAATGCTGCTCCCGCAAAGCCACAAATCTTCCTCTGCACACCCATCAAGGCCGAGAAGCCGTCATGGAATATCAATGAATCAGTGATTGCAAATGAGATTATCCCCATCCAGCAGGAGGTTGCTAATAAATACGGCCTTCAGGTCATCGACCTCCACACCCTTTTCGAGGGAGGTGATGAGCTGATGCTTCCTGACGGAATTCACCCTAATGGAAAGGGTGCTCAGCGCTTGGCTGAGATAATCTACGAGAGATTGAGCAAATAAGATTATCGCTCCAGTTCGAATACTGGAATGAACGACTTGTCTACAGCGGTGGTTATGGTTTGACCTCCGCTGTAATATTTTCCAGTCTTACGATCACGCCAGCGCCCTGTAGTCTTAGGCAGATATGTCTTCCACTCTGTGACATCCGGCTCTGTTACAGGACTGATAAGCAGACGAGGTCCAAACATATATTCATATTTTTGTGCCAATGCCTGTGGGTCGTCGGCAAAGTCGAACACCAATGGGCGCATCATGGTATAACCCTCCTTGGAGATTCGCTCTGCACACTCTTCGATATATGGGCGCAGAGCCTCTCGTTCCTTGATACATTTGGCAATTATCGCCTGGGCTTCAGAACCATAGTTCCAAGGCTCTGTATTACTCATATAGCCGTGTACTCGCATCAGGGGCAGATAGACGCTCGTCTCTATCCAGCGGAGCATGCGATTGATGTAATCCTGATTATTGTATTGGTCTCCGGGACGGAAGAATCCTCCCGCATCGTAAGTCCACCAAGGGATACCAGCTGCCTGTACTCCAAGACCTGCTGTTATCTGTCGACGGAAGGTCTCCCAGTCGTTGCCTACATCACCGCTCCACAGAGCAGAGCCATAGCGCTGGATGCCTGGGAATCCGCAACGGGTAAGAATCATCGGCTCCTTGCCAGCTTCAACTAATCCTTCATAAACGGTCTTGTTTACTAATAGCGGATAGATATTACGAACTTGTTCACCGCTCCATTTGCCATTATTTACCTTTCGGCCAGCAAGGTCGTCATTCTCAGGTTCTGTAGCGTCCTGCCACCATGCGTCGATACCAAGAGGCAGTAGTCGCTCCTTGAAATTCTTCCAGTAGGCAGCTGCCGCCTGGGGATTAAAAAAGTCTATCCAGTCTGTGCCTGGGATATAATAGTTGTCGCTCTCCATCTGACGACCTACCTCAGAGTTCTTGTCAATCTTAGACCATACGCTGAGCATGAGGCGGATGTCCATCTTATGCAGACTGTCTGTGAGTGCTTTTGGATCAGGATAGAAATCCTCATCAAACCTCATTGAGTTCCAGCCGTATTTGCCCCAATATTGCCAGTCTTGTACGATGAGGCTAAGGGGAATGTCTTCCTCACGGAAACGATTGGCAGTCTCGAGAATCTCCTGAGAACTATGGAATCGCTCGCGACAATGAACATAGCCCAATGCCCACTTCGGCATCTGTGGACATTCTCCCGTAAGTTGGCGATAGGTAGCGATTATCTCATCAGGAGAACCTACGAATATGGTATAATCTACTGCTGTAGCCACAGGACTGTGGAATGTTGTCTCGTCCTTTACCTTATTATAATATAGGGTAGGCAGATCGTCTTTTGTCAGCTCTGCAGTCAATGTATGATGACCTTTCTCCAGATGTACTATCTTGGATGCTGTTGGTGGCAGCCAGAGGTTTTGCATCTCGATGACATTCTCTCCGTCGATGGCGAGGTTATGCCTGCGGGCCATCTTCTGACCAACATCCAGAAGCAGGGCATAATCGCCAGATTCCTTGATGTCTATAGTTGCCTCGAAGATGTGTCTTTCGCGAACTTCCTGTTTTCCGCCTTCAGTAGAGGTTACATTCACCACCTCACGCTTTCCCCCGCCTTCGTGCTTAATGAGTCGTACGCTTTGGCCACATGGGTTGAAATCAGTAAGTCCGTAGTTGTTCCATAAGATACCATAGCCCTTGCTGGAGATAAGCATGGGGATGGATATCTGGGTATTTACCTGAGTCAGTCGTCGTGAGAGTCCTCTTACATTGCTGTATCCATCCTGAAACTGCCCTAATCCGAAGAGAAATTCGTCTTCAGGGGAGTTGAAAGAAAGTGTTGCTTCGCCATTCTCAAACTGATGTCGCAAGGCTGTGAATACGGGTTTGCCATTACGATCCTTAACGATTAGTTGCTTTCGCTTCTTGTCTACAGTTACCTTGAGGTCGCAGTCGTCTACTGTCTCATGCTTCACATAGAGCCAGTCGGGAAGGTCGCTCTTCACTTTTCCCTTTGTAAATTGTACACGAACAGCATTCTTTGCCACATTGCTAACGGTAAGCTGTCCACCGTTAAAGGCCTGCTGGGCAAATGAAAAAACTACACAGCAGAGTAATGATATAGTTGATAAAGTTCTCATAACGCGGCAAAGTTACACATTTTTTTTGAAATAGTGTCTTTCCTGCACAATTTTCTTATTATCCTTTGGTAATTCCACCTACAACATCGTCATTCTCTATGCTGTGTTCTGTTTTCTTCACACTTGCCTTAAGTGAGCCGAAACGCCAATTTAATGAGAGACTAAACGATCTGGCACGATTCCATGATGTCTGATGGTCATAGAAGTCACCATTGACAACCTCCGCCTCCATTGACCATTGCTTGTTGAATGGCGCGTTGGCACTCAAACGCACTGTCAGCCTGTCGTCCTTTAGGAAAGAACGCTGCAGCGAAAAGTAGTATCCAAACCATGAGTGCTGCATATTATATACAGTGCTGGGACTACATCCTATCTTACCATAAGAACTTATATATAATTGTAACTTCCAAGGTAGCTGCTGAGTTAAGTTAGCATAGTAATTGTCCGACCATCCGAAAGTGCGATAGCCTAGATTGGGATTCTCATAATGCTCATATCGCAGGTTATTGTTCACAACAAGCGTTGTGCCGTCAAAGGGTTTCCATTGTACATACTGTTCGAAGCCAAAACGGCGATAGTGCTGAATATTGTCGAATGTGAGATAGCGCACATCGTCTTTAGCGGTTTGGATAGATGCAATGCCGCCATTGCTGAATCGGTAGCTTGGTGCCAGTTGAAGTGTAAGACGTGTTCCTATATACATGTAAATCATTGCGATGCTCTGTGAATGTGAGCTGACCAAGAGCGGGTTACCCTGTTGAACAACGCTTGGTGAGGTAACAACGGCAGGATTAAGATATGAGATACCTGGGCGATTGATACTTGTGGTATAGTTCAGTTTCAGTGACTGCGATTCTGTCAGTTGGTATTTCAGACTTGCTTGTGGAACCCAGTCGTTCAGGCTATGGGAAAAACTGGAACTGCTGCCGTCGGGATAGCTGCCTTTCAGATGACTGAATTCATAACGCAGACCTGCTCTTGCTGACCACTTATTCGAATTATAGATATAGTCGGCATAGCCTGCTATTACGCGTGTTGTATGTTCGAACTGATTTTCTGTAGTTGGCAGACTGCCTCTGAAATCCTGTGTGTTGTGGCTATTGTTATTGCGATCTATGTATTTTGTGCCAATCTCCAATTTATGCCCTTTACCCAGTGGTCTTAACCAATCTGCTTGCAAGGTATGTTCTGTAAAACGTTCTCGCTCTGTCTGCAGGCTGCTGGTATAAACAAATGGAGCATTTGCCAAGTCAGCATAGGTATTCTCCTGATCAGTATGTTGACGCGTCAGGGCGAGCATGTAAGAGAGAGTGATTCGCTCGCCCTTCTGGCGCGTCTTATGCTCATAGTCAAGTCTTCCATTCCACGAATGGTGGCTATAGCCAGGCATCCAATAATGATTGCTGAAACTGTAAATACGCTGATCTGATGCATTACTCAGACTTTGCTGGCCATCGCCTTGCACGTTCAGCTTGTAGAAATAGCCGCCAAACGAGGCCGACAGTAGGTTGAGTGAGTCGAGGTCATAGCTGGCATTGAGATTAGCATAGTGTATATCACCAGGATTACTGCCTGCGGACTGAGCCCACAAATGATTACCTGTCTGCAGAAAGGTTCGTTCTGTGACTTGACTATTCTCTGTACTCTTTGACGACATTCCCCCATAGCCATAATCTACAGAGAGCAGTATCTTGCCCATCTGTCCTGTCAGCGAGGTATAGAGATTGGTATTATTCAGCGAGTTATAGCTGGCAGACACTACACCTGTGATACCATCGAGTTTCGAACCGTCCATCATGACGATGTTCAGGATGGCATCCACGCCTTCGGCATCCTCTCGAGCTCCCGGGTCAGTGATGACTTCTATGCGTTTTACCATCGAGGCTGGCATCGACTTCAGCACCTCCTTGGCATTCTTCGACAGGTTGGGGTCATAGTGCCCGTTCTTATAGATTTTATAGTTGCTGTTGCCTTTCACCGTGATGTTATCCTCTCCATCTACGGACACCATTGGCACCTTGCGCAACATGTCCATAACAGTCTGTGTTTTCGACTCCTCATCGGTCTGAACATCATAGCCTATGCGGTCGATATCTTGCTTGATGAGCTGCTTCTGTGCTTTGATAACTACGCTTTCAAGCTCCTTGTTCCAGGTGATAGAATCATTACTAACTAAGGTTGAATCCTGCTGAGCCATCATCACATTTGGGCACACAAAAAGCAGGAATGTAAAAAACGCGTTTACACTCTTCATATTCTTATTAAAATGTTTGTTATTTATGAATCTCTTCATACCAGTTGTTTTTTGACTACAAAGGTATGAAGAGAATATTAAGAGAGAGAATTTTTATACTGACATTTGTCTGACATTTGCTAACCGCCTGAAAACCAAACTATTCACCAAGTTTCTTTATGCTCATTTGGAATATGTTCTGGATGAGTTCGTCTTTAGCAGCATGCTTTAGTTTGGCAAGTTCTTGGGAAACAATCTTTTTTTCCTCTGGTTCGAGCATACCGGCATTTTTGCAGAGCTTGTAGATAGATGTGGCGTAATGAGTGGCCGTTGCCCCATCAGGGTTCTTCAGGAACAGGCGCTTGTAGGTGTTGAACTCGCTGAGCCATGACTCGGGGGTCTTGGCACGATTGGCCATCAAAGAATCGATATTGCTACTATTATAATCGCTATTATTATACTCCTTACCATTGATAATAACGCGATTTAGGACTTTGCCATCGCCAGCACCGCTTGTAGAGCTGTCGGTTGTTATCTCCTTGCCATTGATAATAACGCGGCTCACATTAGTTTTCTTGGCTTTTCCGTCGCGTGCTTCTGGGCGCAGGGCGTAAGTTACAGCCAGGCGTACCTTAGTCTTTTTAGCCTTCTCGGCCCACTCCAATGCGTAGGCATAGCGATAACGATGATCAGGATCATCCTTATCAGCAAAGCAGGCATAGATGTATTCTGAACCATTCATATTACCAATAGACACTGACTGATGCCTACCATCGCCCACAAAGAGTGTGACTGGAGCAAAACCTATTGACTCGAAAAGATTTGAGAAACTTTCGGTGTCTACATCTTCGAAACCTTTCTCGCGAAGGCCGGAATTAACTGAATATGCATACTTCTTATCTGTTTCGAAGGCCTTACGTACATTTTTCAAACGCTCGAGCGCCGAGTTGGAGCTGATGGTAAAGTCATAGACATCGGCCATAGCCGTCATACGACCAGTCTCAGGGTCACGATCAAGTACGTGGCGTGTCTTGTTCTCGGTAATCTTGTCATTCAGCAGCGCGTCGAATGCTTTCTGGATGTTCTCTTGCGCCATGAGGACTGAGGGCAGTGCCGTCAGCATGGCTGTTAGGATAATGCTTTTACTCTTCATATGCAATTAATTCTGTTTGTTCGTTTATATAGATAATGGTACCATCTTCTTGCATGACGGGGATATAGCCGTAGGCAGCCAACTGGGCCTCGATGATTTCCTGCTCTGCCTGTGCTATCTGTCTCTCCACGTCCATCTGTTTCTGTTTGGCCTCGGCCATCAGGGCGTATGCCTTGTCGTAGTCGTGCATGGTAGGCTCCAACTTGCGCGTCTGTCTTTTCTTGGTGCTGATGGGCTTGGGCGTCTCTTTCTGCTGTATCATACTGTCGGGGGGCACAGTCACCGTTGTGCTGCTATCGGCTTGTGCCACCAGAGGTTTTGTCTGTGAATACTCCGTCTTTGGTGATGGAACAGCCATATAGATAACACCAACAATAATGGCAGCAATGGCTGTCCAGCGTAACCAATGACGCTTTGGTTTTGATGCAGGCTTCATCGCCTCGATTTCTGCAAACAACAGACGGTAATGTTCCCACTCTATAGGTACTTGCTCGTGGGTGAAGTACTGAGTGAGGATATCTTCCTCTTCCAGCGTCGATGTGCCGTCCATATATTTGTCAAGCAGCTCGCTGATATGCTCCTTTGTGTACTGTGTCATATGTTGTTTCTTCGTTTTATTTCTTCCAATAATGTTCGTCGCGCCCTTGCAAGCAGAGTACTGACAGATGTCGTCTCGATACCCAGCAGTTGAGCTAACTCCTCATGACTTCTACGCTCTACCTGTCGCATATATAATAAGGTGCGCTGTGTGGTAGGCAGTTGTTCCAATCGTTTCGTCAGCCAGACATCGTCTTCTTTCATCTCCAACTGTTCGTGGGGACTGGAGGTTATACTGACTATCACCGCCTCGTTAAGCTCTTCAAGCTTTCGTCTCCGCTGGTGGTTTATCAACAGGTGTCTTGCCATCAGTACTACCAATGCTTCGATGGACTCATAGCGTTCCAGCTCGTCATGCATCTGCCATAGGCGGAGCATCACTTCTTGGGCGATGTCCTCTGCCTCGTCTCTGCCCGCTCCGTAGCTCAAAGCTATGCTGAGAGCCTTGTGTCGCCACGTGCGGGCTTGCTGTTCAAATGCAACTCTATCCATCTGTTTTTAGCGCTGTACACTTATTAGACACCTGAATTTGTCAAAACCAAACTCCTTTTAGTATAGCTTAACACTTTTACCATACTTTCCAGTTATTAATCTCTTGAATGAGCCGCTGTACTGCATGTTCGCAATCCTCTGGGTAGGCAAGCGTCTGCACGAACCAGAGTTTGCGATGCTTTACGAACTTGGCATAATAGCGACGGTTTGTGATTTGCCCATTGTCTGTAAGAATATGCCCTGCCAGTATAAAGTAGTCATCACCCTTCTTTTGATGAGTAGCATGAAGATTTGAAGCATATTTGCCCATCGCCTGTTCAAGTGTCAAACTGTCCTTATTCTGTTCCACGAATACTGTTTGCACAATCTCTGTACTGTCTTGCCAGAAGCTGAAACGACATGTCCCCTTTTCCATTAATGAGCTATCTGTCTGCTCAAAGAACGACGGATATCGAACAGTATAGTCGTAGTCTTCATTGTGATACTCCTTCATCCTTGTGAGTCTCATTGCACGCTCCAGCTTTTGTGGCAATGACATATTATCCTCCTTCTCATGGACAGATACCCAAACCATGAGACCTATGAAAACCAACATCGATAGGAATAGAAATCTCTTCATACTTGCTGTTTTTGGTGCAAAGGTATGAAGAGATTCTTTAAATACCCCAAAATCTGCCTGACATTTGTCTGACATTATGTTGCCAGGCTTTTAACTATTTGATTTTGAGCTCGTAAGCCTTTCCTCTGTCAGACTCGATTTTTAAGTCAGTGTGTTGTTCTATGACGGGCTTCAGCCTCTTGATGAGTGTGTAGAGCGTCTCGCTGGCATCGAGCTTCTTGGGCCAGAGGGCATCACAGATTTCTGATTTCGTCAGCGAGTGCGAGGGCGACAGGAAGAACATCTCCATCAGCTGATGCTGCATGGGAGTGAGTTGAACCTGGTGACCATCCTCAGCATAGAATCGGCTTTCAGATTCAGAGAATCGCAATCCGCCATAATGAGTCATGCCCGTCAACAGCGGGTCATACTTCTTTCTACGATAGAAGCAGAACATGCCCCAGCCAATCGTCAGCGCCCAAAGAATAGTTGCTGGCCTTTGGTCTGACAAGCTGAATATGGTGGCCTCAGAGCAATGGGCATATGCCTTGAACTGGCGCCCTCTGGTGTCGACTGCCAAAGTAGCCTTGCCTCGCAGTTCCGTTATCTGCAAGTGGTTGTTAAACGTACGGATGGTGTCCTGACTGATCACATCACTCTGCTGCTCCTCCAAGGCCAGAGCCAGCGCCCTGTCCATATCCTCACTCACCAGCCTTTCGGTCGCACTATAGCTACCAATACTGGTCAGGCTCGACGCGATAATCATTGCAAAAAGCACTATGACGGCATATCTCTGTTTCATACGGCAAAATTACAAAAAGATTCCTAACTACGTGAACAGCTTAGTCGTTTTCTGCCTTATTTTAACAAATAATATACCTTATCCTATATAAATTCCATCTAAATGTCAGACAAGGTTTATGACACTTTTACTCCGATTAAACCATTTGAACGTTTTTGCGTCAAAAAAACATAGTAAGATTATTAAAATAAGGTATGAAGAGACTAACGATTATCACGATTCTCATAGCAACGACTATGCAGATGGAGGCTTTTACGCCTTGGACCAAGGGAGGTTTTGAAACAGGTATTTATCGTAATGTTTTCGTGGAGATGGGCTATGAGCCTGCTGCGGTGGACGCCAAGTTGAAAGAAGTGTTCGATGATGTTTTCCGTGGCCCAAACAAGGTGTATTTCGAGGTGGGCGACTCGATGGGTTATGTGTCTGACATCAAGAACGACGATGCCCGTACGGAGGGTATGTCGTATGGCATGATGATAGCTGTCGAGATGAACGAGAAGGATATCTTCGACCGCCTTTGGCGCTGGAGCAAGAAATACATGCAGCACCAGAGTGGCTATCGTGAGGGCTACTTCGCATGGAGTTGCAAGACGGATGGCACTCATAATGCCGAGGGTGCGGCTAGCGATGGTGAGCTTTACTTCATCACAGCCCTGATCTTTGCCTCTAACCGCTGGGGCAACGATACGGGCATCGACTACAAGGCTGAGGCCCAGCATATCCTAAACTGCATTCAGCCCAGGGAATACACGCCAGAGCCTCGTCGGGGTGGATCGCCTGGTTTTGGAATGCAGCAGGCTGGCTCCCAGAAGATGTACCTGATAGATCCTGAAACACAGCTGATCACCTTCACTCCCGATGGCTTCGGACAGCGATTTACCGACCCCTCATACCACATCCCCGCATTCTACGAAGTATGGGCCAAGTGGGCCGACGACGGACGCTCGGAGTATTGGATGGAGTGCGCTCAGAAGTCACGCGAGTTTCTGCATAAGGCCATCGACGGGAATACGGGTCTGAATGCCGACAATTGCCAATATGATGGTACGGAGATACAGATGCCACGCTTCCCTGGTATGCCTGAGGGCAAACCGCGAAAGCTTGGCAACAATAACTTCCGCTATGACTCCTGGCGTGTGCCTATGAATATAGCCCTCGACTACGAGTGGAGTTGTGCTGACAGGGAGTGGCAACAGAAGTATGGCGAGACCATTCAGAACTTCCTCTATAGCCAGGGTCTCAACACTTTCGTAGACCAGTATCGCGTAGATGGAACCCTGCCAGAGGATGATGAGATACTTCCTGCTGGCGGATTCCGTAAGTTGCGCCACAGCATAGGTTTGGTAGCTACCTCGGCTGCTGCCTCCGTGATGTGCTCACACGATAAGAGCAAGGAGTTTGTCGATGCCCTGTGGAACGCCAGGCATGTGCCCTTTGAGGATGGCTATTTCGATGCCTACTACGATGGCCTTTTGCGCCTCTTCGCCTTTATGCACCTGAGTGGCAACTACAGGGTTATCGGCCGGTGAATCGATTACCACATCATCATACGGAGAGTTTGTTCGGCTGATTCGCGTTTGAACTTTATATTGTCGTTGTATTCTTTGTTCTGAGTGGCATCGAGGAATTTATTGAAATATTCCTTAGCCTTGTCTCGCTGCTTCAGCATAAAGTAGCACTGCCCCATTTCGTAGGTCAGTTCGTTGACGTCTTTCTCATCAGCCAGTTTCATACACTCCTGTAATTCTTCAAGACGGAAGTCGTGCTCACCTTTCATACGAAAAGCCTCTGCCAGTTCCTTATGCAATCGAAAGAGAGTTTTGCGGTCTGGCATCATCCGCTCCTTTGCCATATCGAGATAACTAAGGGCTTCGGCACCATATCCAATGCGATTACATACAATGCCGAGGGTGAAGAGGCAATAAGGATTAGCATCATTATTGATGGTGGTGGCTCGCGATAGATAATCGTAGGCACTGCTGTTATCTCCCATACGCTGATAGGTAAGTCCAAGGGTATAGAGTGTGCCGAAGCAAGTGTCGCCCACAGCCTCTAATTGTTTCAGAGAGGGTAGGGCAAGGTCGAAGTTACCTATATTATAATAGGCCTCTGCCAATTGGCGATTCACAAGAATATGTGTAGAATCGCGCTCACGATACTTCTGGCAGATATCGATAACTCTCTCAGGATATGTTACCCTGCCTCCCATATCTGATGCCTTGCCCTTATTCAGGCGAGGCGTGTAGTCGAGAATCAGCGAGATATTATAAGGGTCGCGCTTCAGGATTTTATCTCCCCAGTAGAAGAGCGAATCGAGATTACCCAGATTGGCAAAATTATCATAACGTAGCCGCATATCGCTGATAGTCAGGCTGTCGTCTGATAACCGCCTTGATACTTCAAGGCTCTTATTGAAATATCCCCGCTCTGCCCAATATTGTGCTTCTTGCCTAAGACTGTCTGTCTGGCTAGAAGTGAATAACGAATAGTGAACAGTTAATATTATAATCAGCAATTTCTTCATTGTTGTTTCTCCTTTTCCAATAGTTGTTGCATTTTGTCGATAAGCATCGCGCCAGAGATATTCTTGGCGATGATACGCCCTGAGCGGTCTATAAGATAATTGTGTGGGATAGTCTTTATGCCAAGTGAACGTACGTCAGAGTTCATATTACCCTTCTGGTCGTAGGCTCTGATGTTGTGTATCATATAAGGATGCTCGTCTTCCAAGTGATTGCGTAGATCATGTTCTTTCACAGCGCTCCACCATTCTTTGCCAGACTTGTCGATAGAGATTAGGTAGACCATCAAGTCTTTTGAGAACATCTGAGCAGCCTGCTTTATGTTTGGCATCTGCATCAGACAGGGCTGACACCATGAAGCCCAAAAGTCAACATACAGGTATTGTCCCCGATATTGGTTAAGGCTGAGGATATTGAAATAGTCTCCCACTTTTAATGGACGGACTATCGAGTCGGTCTCGCTATCATAAAAACGATTGCTATAGCGTTTCCAGAAAATACTGTTGATAGAAAAACTCTCTGCCGACATATAATTGCCAAGCGTGCTGTCATTCACGAGGGCACGGATAGGTGGATAATCAGGAAAGCGCTTTATTAGTGAATTCATGATTGAGTCAACGATTTCTTCCTTGTAAGTGTGAGTAGTTGGGCTCCATTTATGGTTGCTGTAGATGTTGCCGCCTACACCCATCGCTGCATAAGGATACTTGGCGTTCATAGCAAAAATCTCCTTATTATGCTCATATTCGCGGAATAGCATATCATCCAGCTTTTTCAGCGAATCCTTTTTTGCCTCAGGGAGCCCCATGAGTTGCATCTGCATCCTGACCTTTGTACGGATGTTGTCAAGGCTATCCTGCATAAGCTGATAACCTACATATTCCTTCATAGCTTCCGATCCTTCTGTACTTTTGGGATAGCGTAGTCGGAAACCATCGTCCTCGTCGCCTACATGGACGATAATGCTGTCACCATTTCTCACCACAACGGGCACCACACCTGGGCCTCTACGTGCGAACATCAGGTTAACGGCATACTCATAGGGCACCTTTCCATGCATTGTGCCAATACGATGTACAGAGTCGATACTGAGCGAGTCGTGTAACTGCATCTGTTTCTCAATCATCGAATACAGATACACTTTCTGTGGTTCACTGGCGATGGCCGAGTCGACTTTCAGCGTAATCGAAAAGCGTTCGCTTTGGGCCATTGCGCACATCGATAGAATAAGGACTAATAACAATGTCTTAATTCGTTTCATATTGCAAAAGTAATTATTTAATGATAGCAGGGGGATATTTTCCTTTCATGTCGATATTAGGATATACCTCATAGAGGATGGCAGTCTGATTAGAAGGAATGCTTATTTTCTTGCCGTCCTTGACAACATATTCCGTTTTACTACCTTTGATGCCGTTTGTAGAGGCGTTCAGCATGGCATCAGAAAAGGCTATCTGGTCCCATTGTTCCAACATTAGTAGCTCTGCGGCTCGTTCTGGGGTATAAACGTCGAGCATGTCCGATTGTAATCGTAGCATCGGCGTATTATTATGTTTAACCAGCACAATACCATAGCCAGTGTTCTTTTCTACTTTCTTGCAACGAAAGACAATCTTGCCCTCCGCCTCACTTGCTTCGAGAACAACACCAGGCAATCCACATAGTTTCCAAGGTCCGTCACTATAAGGTAACGATGATGCATACCATGCTGTCCAAGTCCGTCCTCGGAAAGTTGTCGTCGCTTTTTTGCAAGGATATCCACAGACCATTTTCTCTCCCTCACAAAATTTCCAATTGAATAAGCCCTCTATCTTATCGCGAGTAGAAATGCGCCCATGAGTAAAGTAGAGGTAACCTGGCTTCGGAAGATTCTTCACCACCTGTTCGTGCTGCCATTTATAACCAGTAAAAGGATGGTTGAGACTTGTGGGACTGCCATATACAAGACCATTGTCCTGAACCCACTCGATAATGACACTTCGAAACTGCGAGGCATGTTTGCCGATGTCAAGGCGCATCAGGTCTTTTGTCTTCCTCGTGTCTTCCTCAGTCATCTGACGGATAGCCTCATAAGTTACTGACAACACAGCATGATCTGAAGCCTTTTGCTGCGATTTCCTTTGTGCCTGTGAAGAGCAGGAAATCCCCGCCACTGGCGGCAGAACCGTCAGCAGGGCGAGGATGAGCATAGTTTGTAGTTTATGCATAACGAGAGAGATTTTACGAATCATGGCGGCAAAGGTATGAAAAAACTCCGGTAGCGCCTGTCTATCGGAGTTTGCATATAGTTTGCATTTGTAGTTAGAGTGTGCGGATCACCTCATCCCAGTCCTTGGCACTGCCTTTCTTGCCGAAGGCCTTTTCGTAGAGACGACTGCGGACGGTGGATACAGCAGCCTTACTGCGTAGGGTAAGATTGGCGATGCGGATAGGTTCAAAGCCTGCTTTTAGTAAGAGGCAGACATGGTATTCATGAGATGTCAGTTTGCAGAGGCTCAGTAAGCGAGGTGTAAATTGAGGATAAGCCTGATTGATGGCATCTGTCAAAGCCTGCCATTCTTCATCATTAGGATGATCTGATTCTTCCATCGTGACTAACCGCTGATAAATGGCTGTTTGTTGGATACTCTGCTCCGTTTGACTGCGTTCATTCTCATCAGTCTTTTCATAAGCCAGTTTAAACTCTTCAAGCTGCAAGATTCGCAGCGCCATCAATTCCTGCTTTCGCCGATGGCGCTGAATATATGTGCCAAAGAGGATAATCAGCACTAAGAGACAGGCTATGACGATGACTATCACATTCTGCTTATGGCTGTTGTCGAACCTCAGTCGCGCATTTTCCTCTGCCTGCTTCTGATTGTGGTAAAAGGCATCCATCTGTGCAATAGTCTCGTTGCTTTGTATCCTGTTCAGGGCATCGTTGAGTTCCTTGTATTTTAAGAAATGCTCATTCGCAGCATCGCGATGACCTTGTTGGATAGCTATATGTGCCAGAACCTCATGGGCATCGCGCTTGCTGACGGAATTGCCATCTTCCAACGCGCGCTGAGCAAAGATAGAGGCGGAGTCACCATTACCTATATGATAATATGCCTTCGCCAACAGAGCATCCACCCGATGTCTGTCGTTCTGTGGCAATTTGTTCTTAAGAGGGCGTAAGTAATTTAGTGCCATACGATAGCGCTCATTATCACAATAACAGCTGGCAATATCAATTATCAGCTCCTTCTGCAGTTCATATTGTTGGGATTGTTTGGCCAACTTATAGGCTTCTTCAAGGTTAGCCAGTTCATTTCCTGGCACTTGCTTATAAGTTTCGCTGATATATCGCAAGGCCTGAATCATGCCGAGTGTATCTTTATTATGCCAGCAGTAGTTTTGCGAACGAGTGGCATAGGTCCTTGCCTGGTCTGGCATGTTATGGCGAAGGAAGAGATAAGCCATCTTGGAATATAGACGGTTCTGCATTTCTGGATCCTTTTGTTCATCCAACAATTCCTCTGCTTTATAATAATAGGAGAGAGCCTTGGGGCCATCATTGCAGTTGGCGAAGATATGACCAGCGATAATATAACTGCGAGTAAGTTTCTCGCGATCGGTGGTCTGTTCGTAATAATCCACCAGTTGACGTGCCACATCCATATTCCTATATGGCGTAGCTTCCTCGTTCAGTTCTGCAATGAGCAACTGATGAAACATCTTGATATAGTCAGGATAAGAGGCCACTTCATCCTTCAAGGCCATGATCTCATGCCTTGCCAGTTCACGATTCTGCCGATGGTCTATCTTTTCCAGCTCGTGATAATAATATTGTTTGCCGTAGTCCAGGCAACCAACCATCATCACTACAGCAATGGTACAACAAAGAAACAACCAGATTCTTTTCATCTGCTGTAAAGTACAAATAGAATAACCCAAAATCAAGGTTCGATAGTTGGACTGGAATCTTTGATGACTTTGTATCGCCTTTGAAGTGCCACCAACACACTCCTTTCTGCTAACGGATTAAGTCCACGAAATGTTGTATGTTTCTTTAGTTCATCCAAAGGCATTTCCAACAAAAGTTTAGCGATGCATTCGTCTGCAAAGGAATTGGAAACTACCCGTACATCGGTAAAATCCAAAACGACCTTCTCTCCGCTGTTGATAAGTGGCAAGATTTTTTGGCGAAGCTTCTGACCCATGTCACGAGTACCAAAATCTGTACCGTATTCTATGAACTTAAATTCTACCATAATGATTCTAATTCTCCTGTTTCAACAAATGCCTCATTATACTCTTCTGCTGCATCGGCACGATGATCGACTATCTGGTTAGGATCAATCTCCTCTCCTGTACCTATCACCATGTAGACAAGAGTTCCCTGCCGATAGCAATTCTCCACGATTGTAGTCTGACATCTATCGATACATTTCTTGCCCCTTTGAAATAATTATCCAGTAAGAATGCTACATCCATAACGCCTATGCTGATAACCTTGATTGGTCATCGTGCCTGCAAAAGTAAGTATTTTATCGGAGACTACCAAATTTTTAATAAAAACACTTACGTTTGCATTAAGACTTTGCGATTTATGATTCTCGGACATTTTTGAATGAAACACCTGTAAGGACAAGGCTCTTGACGGGTTTACCATCTTTGATGGCAGGCTTCCAATGGGGCATACTACGGAATAGTCGGAGAGCTTCTTCGTTTAGAGTCTTGTTGACTCCCTGCTTAAGTCTAACACCACTGATAGAGCCGTTTTCATTGACTACCAAGCATATACCGACGCGACCTGATTGCCCTTTGCCATCTGTGGCTTTGGATAGCTGTATATTCTTAGCGAGCCATTCCTCTTGATCACCAGAAAACTCCGCTTTCTTATCTACAGTCATATAGATATGCTCACCAGGCTTGCTCATCCAGAAAGTCCTGCCTTGCACTTCGTTGCCATTAATTTGACTTATCTCATAGCTCTCGTCTTCCAGTCCTGGATATGTTGCTTTGACGGTAGTACCCAAAGGTACTTTCAGTTCGCACCACCCCTCGTTATTTGTCTTTGCTTTCTGTCCCGTTTCCACAACAGTAATCTCTGCTCCTTTCAGTTGTTGTCCTGTTGCAGCATCTTCGGCTTTGAAGAATATCCATGCTTTAACATTCTCCTTATATGCAGCAGGATAGTCAAAATCTGTATCTCTGTTGAACTCTGTTACATGATGGGTGTAGAGTTCAATTGTGCGTGGTCTCTCGCCTTGAAGCAGTTTCACTTCCTTGATGCTATTCAATGGCACATGGGGAATATAATTATTATTGATTTCCTTGCCATCGAGCATAACAAGCATGTCGTAAAAAGGATAATAACCTCTCGAATTCAACCAACCGTCTTCTTTAACAACTCCTCTTTCTGCTAGTTGACCATTAACCAGCCAGGTGTAGAAAGCCCCCGCAGGGACTTTCACACCGATACATTCACGACCATCTTTCTGAGTGAGAATAATGGCTGATTCATTGCTCGTGATGAGATTAACTACATTCTTCTTGCCATTCCAGTGGTTCTCGATCTTCTTGAGCAGTTTGATGTGGAGGACAGGAATATTGTTTTCGTCAAACGGCTGTCCATTAAGTTGCCATTCAAAGCCACCCTTGGGAAATGCATAATTAACATCGTCATCCATCTTCTTCGACTCTTTGTCGTTTACATATATTGTACCTTTTGGCAGATGTACAATGATAGTCTTACCGTCCATGCTCTTTTGGGTGAAGTGATCGTTGAAGTCGAGATTACTCTTCATCTTCCTTGTCAAGCCTCTTTCAGGAGCGACCTTCTTCAAATCGTCCATATCATTAATCAGTAAGATTAGGCAGTTCTCGTCTGTAATCTTCTCTGTCTCATTGTCGATTAGCACAGAAGAACTAGCTTTTATTATCTCTACTTTCTGAATTTTTGCAGACATCGCTAATGATACGGCTATGATGGGTAGCAGATAGGCAAAGCGAAGCCATTGTCTGCGACTGGATTTTGGTTTTGTAATCATGTTGATTCGTTTTTTGAGGGTACTGTTAATGAAACCGTTGGCCAGAGAATACCCGCTCTGGCTGGCGGCCTTACGGATTAAAAGATGTAGATACTGAATGTCATTGAATCCGTGAGAGAGTACCTGCTGGTCAGCCTCGTACTCGTGGATGGTGCGCAGATCGGCGCGTAGCATCCACATCGTTGGGTTAAACCATTGCAGGGCAGTAAGCAGTTCCACTAAGAGCACATCGACTGAATGGTGCAGTCGGATGTGTCCCAGTTCATGCGTAAGGAGGGCTGTTGTCCCTTCCTCATAATCCTTGTGGTTTAAGAAAACCGTCTTCAACCAACTGAAAGGAGTCTTGGCCTCTTCGTTAATCGCTATCTGACGCCCATCAGAAAGAGGATGAATCTCACTTTCGAGAGCCATCTTGTGTAATCGCCAAACAGATAGAAGCATTTTCGACAGAACCACAGCGACACCTATTATATATATAACAGCGAGAAGCAATTGCCAGTCGAAGTGCTGTTCCTGCTTAGGGGTAACTGTTGAGGGCGAGAATGCTACTTCTGGCTGCATCGCAGTTGTCTCTGGCAGCATAGTCTCATCTATCGCTTCCATGGGAAGGGGATCTACTTCTACCGTTTGGTGGATAGTTATCACGCATAGCGGAAGGACAAACGATGCTACTGCTGTCGATAGCAGCACTATTCGATTCAGTCGATGCCAAGTTTCTTTGGCCGTCAGCAATCGCCAGAAGATATAGAATGTGGCTATCAGAACAGCTACTTTCAGTTCGTATGTAAGGAAGAGGGTTATCATTTCTTAGTTTTTTCGTAAGTTTCTACTTGGGAAATAAGGTCGCGCAACTCGCTGAGAGAGATTTTTTCTTCCTTTAGCAAGGTTGACACAAGTCCTTTGTAGGAGTCCTTGATATAGTTGTCAACCAGTCGGAAGATGCTGTTCTTAGCATAATCCTGCTCTGTGATCAGTGCGTGATATTGATAGGTAGAGCCATACTGCTTGTGGCCGATATAGCCCTGATGCTCTAGGCGGCGCACAATCGTAGACAGCGTGTTGAAATGCGGTCTTGGCTCCTCGTAGTGTTCGAGTAGCTCGCGGACGAACATCGGCCCGTGCTGCCAGAACAGCTCCATAACTTCCCGTTCTTTATTTGATAGTTTCTTCATTTTGATTTCGTTTAATCGTTTAACATCAATGACGTATTCAGTATCTGGGGACAAAGATAACTAAAAAAATACAAGCGTACAACTATTTCTTGTAGTTATGCAATTCCGTTAATTTCTTTAAATAGTTGTTCACCCTGATTAACAGAAGAAGTTTTAGAACTGATTTGTGACGATAGATAAAATAGATCACGAATGTCTAGTATTCGTCGAGTCTTTCCTGAAGGCGCTTCATACGTTGTTTCTTTCTCCAGCTCTTGCGCCATTTCTTGGGGACGAAGAGTTTGTTGAAAGTAGCAATCAGGTCCATACTGACTTTGCCTCCGCTGAGCAACTCGCCCTCGACCTTATCTATGCCTAAGCGTTTCTGCAGTTCAGAGAAATCACGCTTCTTGCCTTTTCCAAAGACAACGACTTCTTTCAGGTTCAGAAGTTTCGAGATCATATATACAGTATCGCGTACCTCTTTAGTATTAATAATACGGCTTTCGTAGTTCACATGAGAAAAGGCGAGACTCTTGCTGTCCTTGGGCACATTGACGATACCCATAGAATCTGTGGTCAGCGTCATATCCTTGCCAACTACGTTTGCCCCAACCACAGGTACGAGAGTCTCAACATCAACCACAGTAAGTTGTCGCTTAGGCTGCACAGAGTCTTGCTCATGCTCCTGAGCCAAAACGCCAGCGACATTAATCGCCATCGCTAACAATATGATCCACAGCCTCTTCATCGCTGCAAAATTAAATATTCCATCCTTTTCCTCCAAATCTATTAAGTCTAATTAAACACTATTTGCGGGGATTATAAAAAATAATGTAAATTTTGCACAACGTTTCCGGCGTCATGTGCTATTTTCATGATTTATGTCAAAGAAAGTGCAAAATTTGTGAAAAAACCTCATTGTTTGCGCACACAACAAGAAAAAAGCCCTTACCTTTGCACCCGATTTTAGGATAACGGTGTGGCTGAAAGGCTCACCAAAGTATAATTAACAAAAGGAAAAAACGATTATGAAAAAGATTTTTGCTGTTGCACTCGTTGCAATGATGACTTTGACTGTTAATGCACAGGTTTACGTAGGTGGTGGTGTTGGTTTGTTAACATCTTCTTACGATGGTAATTCTGAGACTTATTTCTCAATTCTCCCTGAGATTGGTTACAACATCAACGAGGACTGGGCTGTAGGTATCGCTGTAGGTTATGGTGAGGCAAAGTCAAAGGTAAATGTTGCAGGTGTTAAGGTAACTGAAAAGGTTAAGACCTTCCAGATTGCTCCTTATGCTCGTTATACTTTCGCTAAGTTCGACAAGGTAAATCTGTTCGTTGACGGTTCAGTAGGTTACAAGCACGAGAACTTTGCTGGTGTTAAGACAAATACATTCGCTGTAGGTTTCAAGCCAGGTGTTGCTGTAAACCTGAATGATAAGCTGAGCTTCGTTGCTCACGTAGGTTTCCTCGGTTACCAGAACGATAAGGTTAAGGGTGATGACAAGTCTACCAACACATTCGGTCTGAATCTCGATGGCAGCAACCTGAGCTTCGGTGTATACTACAACTTCTAATAAGAAGTCAACAAATCGACAATAATAGTAGTATTATAATAACAAATGCAGCCTCGTCGAAAGACGGGGCTGTTTGTTTTTATCCTGAATAGAAGGGTGTTTAAAAATTATATGGTGCGCATAGTTACGATAAAAATTAGGTAGTTTGGGCTTGTTTTTGTTAACGGAGGTTAAACTTATCGTTTTTCGATAAATTTTTATTGTTTTTATTTGGTGAGTTCGGAAATTATATCTACTTTTGCATATCGAAAATCGATAAATAAACCAATTAAAACAATAAATTATGGGATCATTAAACATCTTGCAAACTGCAAAAAAGAATCTTTGGTCAATCATCGCGCTGATCGTGGTGCTCGCCTTAGTGGGCTATTCTTACGTCGACGAGATACAGGACATGCGCTCTGCCCAGACGGGCTATGACTATTGCTATCATCTGGTTAATCTGTACGAACTTATCTTTAGGACGATTTTTGCAGCCATCTACTTCATCATGTGCTGGCTTACTTACGTCAACAAGCAGTATACTAAGTGGAGCATCTGGCTGTACTATTTGTCTGCCGTAGTCTTACTAATCCATTTCTTCATTTCGGGCTTTATGTTCGAATACGTCTACGCTCATGTCGAAGCCGATCACATGGACAGTCTTTCATCACTTGCCCGCTACATCTTTGGCGCTCCAGCCTATTTCGTGATCTTAAGCCTCTTCTTCGTGCCAAAGTTTATCAAGGATACCATCAAGCTGAAGAATGAGCAGGAATTAACCATTTAATCGGCCTATGGGACAAATCATTGTAAACTTAGACGTAGAGCTCGCTAAGCGCAAAATGTCGCTAAGCGAGTTGGCCGAGAAAGTCGGCTTGACATTAGCAAACCTCTCAATCCTGAAGACAGGCAAGGCTAAGGCCGTGCGCTTCACCACTCTCGAGGCCATCTGTCGCGAGCTTGGTTGCCAGCCAGGGGATATTTTGGAATACAGAGACGAGTAATCATTTAATATAAACTTACAAAAGCATGGATGAAATTAAAATCAACGTATCAACTAAGGTCTGGGTATATTGTACTTTGGCTATGATTGTTGGAATGGCAGCACTAATAGGGCTACGTTTTTACATCGACTCTAATGTAGATTCGGCTTTTCTCTCGGTCATATTTTCAATGGCAACAACACTTGTAATGTTTGGTTATTTTGGGTTCATTCAGCACAGAACCCGTCTGATAATCACCGACACTTCTTTGATTGTAAAGACGCAGGAGGAATGGGTAGTCAGACTCTCGGGCGTTGAATCTTTCTATGTCGATAAGTTCAAAGGGCGTACGTTTATTGGCATACACTATAAGGAAGGTACGTGGGAAGCTGGTAAGGAAAATATAGCTGAAGATCGCAAACGGCGCTCGAGAGCCGCTCTTCAGGGTTATCCCTACGAAATCTACGTAAGAGGTCTGTCAAAATCTCCCCAAGAAATCTGCGATTTGCTGAATCAACGTATCAACCAAATACATAAATGAATATGAAAACAATTATTATCATCACATTACTCGCCCTATTCGGAACAAAAGGACAGGCGCAACCATTATTGAAAACACATGTAGAAACAGGCTATGTAGAGGGCATTCTGGATGGAACGGACCTCGCTGTGTATAAAGCGATTCCTTATGCAGCACCACCCGTAGGCGAACTGCGATGGAAGGCACCACAGCCTGCCAAACCTTGGAAGGGTGTGCTGAAGGCTGAGGATGTAGCCAAGTGGCCTCCCCAGCCAGAAAAGAGCTACGTGAAGTACGACATGATGAGCGAGGATTGCTTATATCTCAGTGTCGCCACACCAGCCAAGAGCATCAAAGAGGCCCTGCCTGTGATGGTTTTCATACATGGTGGTGCATTTCGTACAGAGCATTACGGAGGAGACTTGTGGCAGAGTCTGGCTCGCAGAGGGGTAGTCGCTGTTTCTATCGAGTATCGTGCAGGAGCCCTTGGATTTATGGCGCACACCGATCTGGCAAAAGAGTCGGATGGACATTCTGGCAACTATGGAATCCTTGACCAGATATTCGCCCTCCAATGGGTTCAACGCAACATCAAGAACTTTGGTGGCGACCCCTCTAAAGTCACCATCTTTGGAGAGTCGGCAGGAGCCATGAGTTGTCATATTTTGTGTGCTTCGCCCTTGGCTAAGGGATTGTTCCGTTCATGTATCAGTCAGAGCGGAGCCTTTATGTCATCTATTAATGTGGTAAAACAGGAAATGGCCCAGATGTATGGTCAGATGTTTATGGGTCAGCTGAAGAAAAACTCTATCGAGGAGATGCGTCAGATGGATGCCAAAGAACTGACGGGTAATGAAGCAAACTTTCAGCTGTGCATGCCCATTGTTGATGGCTATGTAATCCCTGAGACCATCTACAGCCTTTACGAGAAAGGTAATTATAATGATGTACCCGTGCTGATTATGCACAATAGTGATGAGGGTGCCGTTGAGTTCGACTCAGTAAGTGTAGAGGCTTATAATCAGCAGTTTAGCCAGTTGCCTGGACAATGGGCCGATAGTGCCAAGGTTTACTATCCAGGAAGTACGGCTGAAGAACGACTTTTCAGCATGCGTGACTTTACTCGCGATGTGGGCTTCGGATGGCCAGCTTATGCCTGGACCACCTTACAGAAGAAGACTGGTAAGAGTCCTGTCTATTCTGCCTACCTCGCCCAGAAATCAGATCGTACCGTCTATGCAAAAGGCAAACGTCGTGGCGCTGCCCATGCTGATGATATGCTCTATCTGAAGAGTGCCTTTGACGATGAGGCTGACAAGTATCCTCAAGAGAAGAAGGTGAGCGACCTGATGCAGCAGTACTGGGTGAACTTCGCAAAGACGGGTGGTAATCCTAACGGAAAAGATTTACCCTACTGGCCTGTTTTCGAGGAAGGCAAGCCTACAGTAATGCAGTTTAACAATGGAGCCTCGCTGATAGAAACACCTAATAAGGAGCGCATAAAACTCATCGACGACTTTATGAAATATATCCGCTCACTTAAGGACTAAGCTTTTCGCCCAGCAGGAGCCGATATCAGCTAAGGAGAGTTATCAGATGTTAATTCTTCGCCAAACTAATTAATTTAGTTTAAAAACGAAAGCTTTTAGTTGTATCTAACGAAAAGTTTTAGTTACTTTGCACTCAGATATTGATAACGACGCGATAATTGATTGAAAACTAAAGGCATTAACGACAATGAAGAAACTTACAAATAAAGAAAAGGAAATCATGGATCTGTATTGGCAGCACGGCCCGATGTTTGTGAAAGAGCTCCTGGAGTTTTACGATGAACCTCGTCCGCACTTCAATACACTCTCCACGATGGTTCGCATACTGGAGAAAGAGGGATTTCTTGATCATAAGCAGTTTGGCAACACCTATCAGTACTATCCCCTCATCACAGAGGCGGAGTATGGCAGGAAGTCGATTGCCGGTGTGATAAAGAACTACTTCAATAACTCATATCTTTCAGCTGTCTCTTCTTTCGTAAAGGAAGAGAAAATCTCTGTAGAAGAACTGCGTGAACTCATCGACCAGATAGAAAACAGTAAATCGTAAATCTCATGTTGCTAGAGTTTCTGACATACGACTTGAAGGTAGCAGTGCTGATAGCGGTGTTTTATATGTTCTACCGCCTGATGCTGGCTCGTGAGACGTTCCATCGTGTGAACCGTATCGTGCTTCTGCTCACGGCATTAGCATCCTATTTGTTGCCACTCTGTGTGATTACAATGCACAGGACGGTGAAGATGGAGGGTTTGCCTATGGTTACTCTCGACGACTTGCAGATGGATGCTGTTATAGCAGAATCTGTTGCAGAAACACCTCTTTGGCAAATTCTGCTGTCCACCTTATTTATTATAGGTATGGTGGTAACATTAAGCCATACCCTTATGTCGATGTTCAGAATACTGATGCTGATTAAGCGATGTGAGAAGCATCTTCAATCAGATGGTATCACAATCTGTGTTACAGAAAACACCCAAATTGCACCATTCAGTTGGATGCATTATATCGTGATGAATCGTAATGACTATGAGATATTAGATTCTGCGATTCTCGCTCATGAACGGGGGCATATACGTCTTCACCACTCGTGGGACCTGCTCCTCGTGGATACCCTCACCGCCCTTCAATGGTTTAATCCCGCCATGTGGATGCTTCGCAGCGACTTGCGTGCTATCCACGAATACGAGGCCGACGGTGCTGTACTCTCTCAAGGGATCAATGCGCGTCAATATCAATACCTGTTAATCACAAAAGCCGGAGGCATTGGCGGGTACTCCATTGCTAACGGAATCAATCATAGTGCCCTCAAAAACCGAATCACAATGATGACAAATAAAACCTCAAAGAACAGCCGTCTGATGAAACTGTTAGCCCTCATCCCCATCGTAGGCATAACCCTCGCCATTAATGCAAGTACCGTTACAGACTATGTCTATGACGAGCCTCAGAAACAGCAGCCCGTAAAGAAGGGCAAGGCCAATGCTACTATCAAGACTGGTTCTGGACAGGATATCCAGATCATAGAACCTGTAGTCGAAAATGGCGAGAATCCGCAGGCTTACGATGTAGAGAAATTCGTAATGAAAGGAAAGGTCTTTGATGGAGAAGACAAGTCTGCCATTGTTGGTGCCGTTGTCACAATTCAAGGATCAAAAAAGGGTTCTGTTACAGACAAAGACGGTAACTTCTGCCTTGAAGTGTCTGTAGGTGACAGAATTGAAGTGATGTATGTTGGCTACGATATTTATACCATTGGTGTCAGCAAAGCGTATGCAAAAGACAGAACCTACATGATTGCTCTTTATAAGGATGGAACCAGCCCTAACAAGGAAATCTTTGATCAAGCAGAGACGATGCCTGAATTCCCTGGTGGTGTTGGAAAGCTTATGGAGTATGTTGCAATGAATGTTCGTTATCCAAAAGAGGCTGAAGACAAATGTCTTCAAGGCCGTGTGATAGCAACGTTCATCGTAGAAAAGGATGGTAGCATTACGAGTGCAAAGATTGTTAGGAGTATTGATCCCGCTCTTGATGCAGAGGCCCTGCGCGTAATCAATGGCATGCCAAACTGGAAGCCTGGGACACAGAAAGGCGAGCCTGTTCGTGTAAAGTACACTATTCCAATTAGTTTCCGTTTGCAAGGTGGTGGCGATATTCCTGCCGAAAACGTTAAAGGCGCCAATGTGATGAACGAGACTGTTGTTGTAGGGTATGGTCCCGAAAATGAACCTTATGTTATCGTTGATGGCAAGCCAATTGATGGCTCCAAATTGAAGGAAATCGATCCGAAGACCATTGATCACATGGAAGTGCTGAAGTCTCAACCCGCCATCGAAAAATATGGTGAAAAGGCCAAGAATGGTGTTATCATTATCACCACTAAGAAATAAATCTCTCTCTTAAATAATGAAACAAATTCTAACTGTAATCATCCTCGCCCTTTTGACGATTACCCCCGTCAGGGGCGAGGTTCTTGCTAAGAAGAAGATAGTAGAACCGGTTACAGATTCCCTCACCATCTTTATTCAGGCTGGTGACAGTTGTATGCAGCAGTTTAATACCTTTGAGGCTCTGAAGTATTACCAACAAGCGTATGCTATTGCCAAGAAGAGAAGTCAAGAGCAGGCCATAGAACATCTTGACCTTCCGCTTGACCAGCTTGAGAAGATGCCTCAGGATAAGCAGAATGAGATTATTGAGCGTCTGAAGCAATCGGCAGAAAAGAGCGCGATAGTAGACTGCGGAATTCAGATGAAACTGGCCGACTGTTACTACAAGCGGGCGAACTATCGCGAAGCCTCTGAGCTTTTGAAGACTATCCCAGAGGATTCGCTTTCCCATGAATCCTTCCGCCAGCTCGCCTACGGCTATCAGAAACAAGGTGACAACGATTCTTATGTCTATTGGGCCAGCCAACTCGTAAAGCACTTCCCGATGGATGGAGAGATGATTGCCGGCCTTACTCATGGCTATACAAAACAAGACCAAGCATGGAAAGGACTCGAGGTGGCTCTGAAGTACTATGCTGTTGACTCTACGAATATTCTCGTAAATCGAGCCCTTGCCGATGCATATTTTATTGATCGTCAATTTGATAAGGCTGTAACGATCTACGAACATCTTCTGGCTCAAGGCGACTCTACTTTCAACACTTTGTATTCTGCAGGCATGTGCTACACCCGTATCGACAGCCTTAATAAGGCCTATAACTGTTTGCTCCCAGCATTTTATCTCAGTCAGATGCAACATTCAGGCTGTGCTTATCGTCTTGGAGCAGTAAGCATCGATTTACATAGTTATGAAGAGGGTCTGCGCTATCTGGATATCGCCTTGCAACTGATGCAGCCAGATACAACCACGATGAAAGCCATAACTCTCTCGCAGGGCGAAGGCTATTATCTCACCAAACAATATGATAAGGCTGTGGAGTCTTGGAAGCAGCATCTGGAATATAATCCCGCTTCTATCGCCACCTATTATAATATTGCAAGTGCATACTACTATCTCTTGCCAGATGGCAAACAGGCTAAGGCGTATTTAGAAAAGTTTCTCGACCTTGCACGCAAGGAAGAGAAACCTACACAACAGCTTTCTGAGATGATTGAGAAAGCTGAAACTCTCCTCCGCACAACAAACTTTGGCGGAGGGAAGTCCACGAAACAAAAATAACATTAAATACTTTTAAGACTTGCAAATAGTGCTTAATTAGCCTTAAGGGATTTGGAGGAGAGAGCTGGAATGGTTAATTTTGCAGCGCTTTATTAATAAGGAATTATGGAAATCATAAATATACCCCTTTGGGCTTGGATTGTTTTTTATGTGCTGGTGTTTATCATGCTGATTATCGACCTGAAGTCGTTTGGCAGGAAGGGTCAGCATGAGGTGAGTGTCAGCGAGGCACTGAAAATGACGGCTGTGTGGATAGGTGTGTCACTGGTGTTCTGCGCTGGTATATATATGTTCTATCCTGGAGGAATAGACGTTGCGCATGAGAAAGCGATGGAGTTTCTTGCGGGTTATCTGATAGAGAAATCGCTGTCGATGGATAACCTGTTTGTGTTCCTGATGCTTTTCTCTTTCTTTGGAATCGAACGTAAATTTCAACATGAGGTGCTTTTCTGGGGCATCTTCGGAGCATTGGTTCTGCGTAGTATCTTTATCTTTGCCGGTACGGCGATGATACAGCAGTTTGAGTGGATACTTGGTCTCTTTGGTATCTTCCTTATCTATACTGGCATCAAGATGTTCGGACATAAGGATGACGAGAGTGTAGATCCTTCGAAGAATATCTTCGTAAAACTATTTAAGAAGTTCTTCCCTGTTACAGACAAGATGCATGAGGGTGATTTCTTCGTGATAGAAAACGGCAAACGACTAGCTACCCCTCTTTTCATCGCTCTTTTGGTGATTGAGACCACTGACGTAGCCTTTGCTGTCGATTCTATCCCTGCAGTATTCTCTGTTTCGAGAGATCCTTTTATTGTTCTGACGTCTAATATCTTTGCCATCTTAGGACTGAGAGCACTCTATTTCGCATTGGCAGCAGTAGCCAAGTACTTCACCTATCTTAAATACGGCTTGGGCATCATCCTCAGTTTTGTAGGCGTAAAGATGCTTCTGGCGATGAACGAATACGTGAATGAGTTGGGAAGTCTTGTAGGCTTGGATATCAATATGCCACATATCGAAGTGCCTACACCAGTTTCACTTGCGATAATCTTTGGAGTACTGGTGCTTTCGATGCTTCTTTCTGTTGTTATAGAAAGAAAACGCTCTCAGGACCCATGTTGAAAAGCAGGTCGAGGATAGAGAGATTTGACAAGAAGCCGTGTTTTTGTTGGTATACCTGATAGTAAGGTTTGGGCTCGAAGTCAGTGTCTTCCATTGGGCGCTTGGGGTTGATTGCAGAACGATAGTCCATGAAATCTATGCATTCTGTTCTGTATTCATCACTGAGCCTTACCTTGGGTTCTATATCGATGAGTTCGCAGATTTTCGCTCTAATCTCTTCGTTGAAATCTAATAGAAACTCCCATTTTCTATCGAAGAAAGGCCTTATGTCGTCTTGGTAATACTCAAAGAACGGACTTTCCCCATAGGCGCTCTGTAAAGCATTCCAGTGCAGATGGCGCCAATTGCCATGATCGCTTATTCGTATGTCTTTGATGGTGGAGTTGTCGCTCCTTACCACAGGAAAGGTAAGGGCCTGAGTTCCTTGGGTAGTAGCGATAACACAACGGTTACGATAGGTCTGTTTCTGGAAATTCTCGCAGGCCTCAATCTCAGTCTCTTCACTACGGTATAGTTTCTGATACCACTGGACAGGACCGAAATATGTTGTACTAAGAAGTGATTTCATTTTGGTAATAACAGACGTTCTGAGCGATATCCCCTCCAAAAAGGAGCCTTTGAGTCATGACTGAAAAGTATCAGACAAACTCTACCAATAATACGTTCCTCAGGGATGAAACCCAACATACGGCTATCGATGGGATTATCCTTATTTATGCTCTTCACCCAATAGTAATCCTGGTCATCACATGTTTGAACTCCAGGAACAACACAAGGGACTTTGTCATTATCCAAATATACAGTGTCTCCAGGCAAAGCAGCACACTGACATATATATATACGCCCGTTAAGGTCTTCAAATGCGATGAAATCACCCTTTTCCACCTTTTGCTGACATATACGCCCGTAGTCAAAGAGCCCCCCCTTCTTGCCAGTACGTAGTCCGTAGCTCCAACGGTTTATAACCACCCTGTCACCCTCCAGGAACTGTGGTGACAGTCCATCACCCCCTATGGTGCAGACTGTCATCACAAGCGCTCTGAAGACAAGCATCGTCACCAATGCTATTACCAAAGCGATTATAAATCGGAGCGTTCCTTTCACTTATTTGATATTGTCTACGAATCTGAAAAGCCTGTTCCAACGTATACCAGAGGATCCACTGCGGTCAGGGTCACTTGACCACCAGATAAATATAGGCTTGCCCACGATATGGTCTTCAGGCACGAAGCCCCAGTAGCGTGAGTCAAGAGAGTTATGGCGGTTGTCGCCCATCATCCAATAGTAGTCAAGTTTAAAGGTATATTCCTTTGCCTCTTGACCATTGATGAAAATCTTATTATCTTTTATCTCCAACTGATTGCCTTCGTAAGTACGGATAGGACGTTCGTAAATAGCGATATTATCCATGTTTAGGGCAATCTTCTCGCCCTTCTTCGGAATCCATATCGGGCCGTAGTTGTCGCGAGTCCAGTGAAGATTACCATTCAATGGGTAGATATCCCACTCTTCAGCCTCTGTGTTAAGCTCGATGCTCTCAGCAAGGTCTTGTTTCTTTAGTTCCTCAACAGCACGCTTTGTCATTGGCATATATCCGAGGGTGTTCAGACTCATCAGGTCTTCCATCGTGATGCCGAGGTCTTTCATCACCTCATCACTGAGGTTCTGCTTCAGTTTCAGACGATAGGTGTACTGCACGTTGTCGGGTTCCTTGTTGGCCTTTCCATCGAGATAAACGATATGGTCTTTTATCTGAAGAGTCTGTCCTGGAAGACCCACACAACGCTTTACATAGTTCTCACGACGATCGGCTGGACGGGTGATGATTTCTCCATATTCCTGCTGGTTTTCCTCGATAAATTGCCTGCCTCCCTGATAGATGGCCTCGAAGAGCTGACGACGAACACCAGCATCGAGAGAGTCTGGGTCAGGACGTTGAGGATAGCGCTGGTAGCCAATCTCATAACACAGGCGGTAGAAATCGAATGCCTGATATTTTACGCTGGAGCACAATGTGTCGCCAGCGGGGTAGTTGAACACTACAATGTCATTGAGTTGGACAGGCCCCAAACCTTTTACACGACGATAATCCCACTGAGGCCACTCGATATATGACTTACATTCTACCACAGGCAGTGTATGCTGTGTCAAAGGCATCGTAAGCGGTGTCTGTGGGATACGTGGACCGTAACTTACCTTCGACACGAACAGATAGTCGCCCGTAAGCAAGGATTTCTCTAGAGAGCTCGATGGAATGACGTAGTTCTGGAAGAAGAACAGATTGATAAAGTAAACTGCTACGAGGGCGAATACCAAAGCATCAACCCACGACATCACCCATTTCACAGGACCTTCTGACTCTTTCCACCACTGCCACTTTATCTTCTTTGTGATATAGACGTCATAGATGAATGGTATAACAAGTAATCCCCACCACGACTTGACCCAATAGAGGAAGAGCAGATAGAGCACTAGGACAACAATGAACTTTGCCCACTGCTTCTTCATGTTCAGTTCTTTCTTTTTCACCATTTTTTCAGAAGTTAGAACTTAAACATGTCAGAGATAGTAAGAAGTCCCTGATTCTCCTTAGTGTACTCGGCAGCCAACACAGCTCCAAGAGCAAATCCCTTGCGAGAGTGGGCATCATGGGTGATGGTGATAAGGTCGGCATCGGAATCATAACGGATGGTATGTATTCCTGGAACCTCACCACGACGGATATGATCTATACGGAGATATTTAGGATCAGTGGTGTCCTCTTTCCATGCTTCCTTACGGTCGATATTCTCTACGATTTCATCGGCAAGGGTGATGGCTGTACCTGATGGGTGGTCGAGTTTGTGCACGTGGTGAGTCTCTTCCATCTCAACGTCATACTGAGGGAACTGGTTCATAATCTTTGCCAGATAACGGTTTACGGCAGAGAATATGGCAACTCCAATAGAGAAATTCGATGCCCAGAAGAGTGTCTTGCCATCTTCGGCACAGGCTTTGCGCACCTCTTCACCATGCTCTTTCATCCAACCTGTAGAACCACTTACCACCTTCACTCCCTTTGCCCAAGCCTTCAAATAGTTGCCAAAAGCGGCCTGTGGAGCAGTGAACTCTATTGCCACGTCGGCAGATGCAAACTCTGGGCTGTCGAAGTCTTGTTGGTTATCAATATCAATGATACTCACAATTTCATGACCACGGCTGATGGCAATCTGCTCAATCATCTTACCCATCTTTCCGTAGCCGATTAAAGCTATTTTCATATTCCAATTCGAATTAAAACGCTGCAAAGATACAAACTATTTTCGACAATCTATAAGATTTTTAGAGATTTTCATAGCGTTTTTCGATTTTTTAGCGTCACATAAGGAGATGATACATCCCTCCGGCAAGAGGTTTTATCACACCTTTCATTTCCATCTGGAATAGAAGGGCTGTCAGCTGACTGATTGGAAGGCTACATTTTACACTTATTATATTGAGTTGCAGATCGTTGGTTTGTTTGAGCAGATTAACAATCTTCATTTCTTCAGGCGACAGGTCTGGGAAGAGATTCCTCTCGATTCCATCGGCATAATTCTGTTGCCTTAGAAGTTCTTCCTTCCAGGCCATAGCGTTAACAAAGTCTTTTGCCGAGCTTATCAGACCTGCAATATTGTCGCGGATAAGGTTATTGCAACCTTCAGAATATGTCATGCCAACAGATCCAGGAAAAGCAAACACAGCCCTATTATAACTTTGCGCTATTTCAGCAGTTATCAGTCCGCCGCCTTTAGCTGCGCTCTCAATAACGATACATGCATCTGAGATTCCAGCCACTATACGGTTTCGGCGAACAAAATTGGGTTTATCGGCATTTGTCTGAGTCATAAACTCTGTTAGCAGTCCTCCGTGTGAGAGCATCTGCTCTGCTGTTTCACGATGACGATATGGGTATATCTGGTCAAGTCCGTGAGCAAGGACCCCAACAGTGGGATAACCGTTTTCTAGGGCATTACGATGGGCACAAATATCTACTCCGTAAGCAAGACCACTAACAATCAGTACTTCAGAACAATATTGACGTAAGTCGGAGATAAAACGCCTTATAAGGTCCTGACCATATTGAGTACATTGTCTGGTACCTACGATATTTATTATCTTAGCCTGATTAAGATCTGTATTTCCTTTGTAGAACAGTACGATAGGAGCATCGGGACATTCCTTAAGCCTCTGTGGATAATCGTCGCTGTTTAATGTCAAGGCACGAATACCGTGTTCCTGCATATACTGGAGTTCATACTCTGTTCGTTTCATCGGCTCATCCCAGTCTTTCAGTGCCTCGATGAGTCTGGGTGAACAGTCATTGATAATATCTTTAATATTATTACGATACTCATATATCCTTTGTGCGCTGCCTACTGCCTTGTACAGTTCCAAGGCTTGTTGGAAGTTGAAGTTGGTAAGGCGTGTCATCGCCATAGCATAGAAAATCTCTTGTTCATTCATAGTTAATTTCGTTTTAAATATTCATAACCAAAGCGACAACGAAGACAGTCTTTCTTGTCGCAGTATTCTTTCTTTAATTGTATCAGGGCCTGAGAGTCACCAGCAGTCTTTACAGGCAGCCCCACCTGTTGCCACATGCGAATGATATGGTTATTCTCTGCCTTCAGTTGTTCAAGGAAGTCAAAGGCTCTATCGCATAACTCTTCCTGTCCTCTATGTCTGCCAATGGCGAAGAGCATGGGTATTGCTGTGTTTATCATCAGGAGGTTGATGGAGCCGTAAGAGAGGTGTTTCTCGTTCTTGTCGCTTGTAGAGCCGAAAGTGTAGTGAGTCTCCCAATATGGTGTTACATGTGAACTGAGGACTGTCTTCAGTTGATCTATGGTCTCGCATTCCACAAGGTGGCTGAGACCTGCCTTACGCTGATAGTATAGGTTGGCCAACTGCGATATCCTGATATGTGGAAAGTTCTGTGGGCGAAGTCTTAGGAAGCGCCAGAGCTTATAATCCATAGGTTTCATCGAGAATTTGTGTGCAAGATAAAGATATTCGTTACGTAGTTTTGCAAAGTATCCTTCGTTGAGCGCTGACTGTTGGTAGTAACCAGGTATGGCCTCTAACTCTAACAGTCCTGCCTGTCCCATGAAGATGGCCTCTATCTGGAAGAGGTCATCGCGATGGTGGGCTATTGCCTGAAGGGGTATGTCCCTAGCCCATTGCTCAAATACTTCACCATTGATACCAAAGCCGTAGTTTCGTGCTAGAGTCATGAAATATGCATTTTCCCATGAACCGCCACAAAGCTCAGCCCTGTGATGTATAGCCTCAGTCTTCTGTTCCAGTCGTTCTGTCTGCAGGGCGGCCATCCAGGCGTGAACCATAAGTGTTGTCAGCGATGGAATGACCTTGTAACAAGGAGGATAACTGTCTGTTGCCAACAGCTCTTCATAGTGTTCCTTAACTAGTTGTGGCACATCGAGTTGCATCTGAGGCAGATATTCGCCTCGTGAGGTTTTAACATCGGTATCTATCACACCAGCCACGTGGAGCACCACATTATCGTAGTTGCTATCCTTATCATGACCATGCACATACCAGTCGGATGACTTGTCGTGTATCTCTACGTTGCCAACCCACATAGTATTGCCAATCCTGACTTTGGCATTAAAGAAGTCTGGGCCAGCATTTCTGTTATACAGTCCGGGGTCAATCACTTCGACGGTCTTGCCGTCGGTTGTCTGTAGTTCCCGCAAAGGGAACATCTTGTGCTTCCATACATAATGTAACAATTGTTCCATAGCATTCTTTTTAAGAAAAAACATTTTCGGGAGCAAAGATAGTAACTTTTCCGATAACTTCCAAACTTTTTCAGGAAAACCTTTCAAATATTAGAAGAAATCCAAGAATTATTCATAACTTTGCACCCTCAAAAGGGAGTTTTATGGAGATTATAGAACAGGCGATTATTGCCAAGAATCCTAAGAAGAAAAGTGAGGACGGGATTGTTGTTACTGACGATTATATAGCAGTTATCGATGGCTCTACCTCAAAGACAGACAGAAGGTTTAGTCTTTTCCGCAGCAATGGAAGATACTGCATGCAGCTCATCAGCAGGTATATACGTAATGCAAAAGGCAACTTGTCTTGTCTTCAGTTTTGTAATGGCGTCTCTCGTGCTGTTGCAAGCCATTATAAGAAGAGTGACCTAGAGCGGTTGGCTGCTCATCCTGAGGAACGGCTGACAGCCTCTGCTATCGTTTATAGCAGGCTTAATCGTGAGATCTGGATGATTGGCGACTGTCAGTGTATGGTGGGAGGACAGTATTACGACAATCCCAAGCCCTATGAGCAGGAACTAGCTGAGCAGCGTGCTGCGATAATTGTTCAGAGCAAAGAGCCTAAGGAGTCATTCTTTGAACATGATACAGCCCGTGAGGCTATCATCCCCCACATGCTTGAGACTATGCAACAACAGAACAAGACCTACGCTGTCATCGACGGATTCCCTATTCCTCAACAGTGTGTTCGTGTTATTACTCTCGACTTCAATCCTTGGGAGGTGGTACTGGCCAGCGATGGTTACCCTTTCCTGGAGCCAACCCTTGAGGCATCGGAAGAGCGACTGGAATGGCAACGGCAGAATGATCCATTAAATATGGGTGAGTTTAAGGCTACAAAGGCTTTCTCAGTAGGAAACAATTCGTTTGATGATCGTGCCTACATACGTTTCAAGGTCTGATAACAAAAATAAATCACAATTAATTTTGAATTTTGCCTATTTTACAGTACCTTTGCAGCCGTTATGAACAGAAAATATATTTTCCAGACCGTTATGCAGGTCCGCGATTATGAGTGTGATATTGAGGGGATAGTCAACAACGCAAACTATCTGCACTATTGCGAACATACCCGTCATCTCTTTCTCAAACAGTGTGGTCTTAGCTTTGCTGAGATGCACGAAAAAGGTGTAGATGCAGTTGTGGCACGAATGTCGATGCAGTTTAAATACCCATTGCGTCCTGATGACGAGATGTTGTCATGTCTTAAACTCACAAAGGATGGGTTTAAATATATCTTCCACCACGATATCTATAGGGCTTCTGACGAGAAGATATGTTTTCGTGCCAATGTGGAACTGGTTTGTCTTGTAGACGGCAAACTATCGGAGAGTGAGGACTATGATCGCGCCTTTGCTCCTTATCTTAACTCATAATAAGCATGAAGATAGGCGATATAGAATTTGGACAACAACCAGTATTCCTGGCACCTATGGAAGACGTTACAGACATCGGCTTCAGACTGCTCTGTAAGCGTTTCGGGGCATCGATGGTGTATACTGAGTTCGTAAGTGCTGAGGCTCTGATACGGGATGTCAAGTCTACTATCAATAAACTGACTATCAGCGATGAGGAACGTCCTGTAGGAATACAGATCTATGGACGTGACACTGATGCTATGGTGGAAGCTGCAAAGATAGTGGAACAGGCAGGGCCAGATCTTATTGACCTGAACTTCGGCTGTCCTGTGAAGAAGGTAGCAGGCAAAGGCGCTGGGGCAGGAATGCTACAGAACATCCCAAAGATGCTCGACATAACAAGGAAGGTTGTTGATGCTGTGAAGTTGCCTGTCACTGTAAAGACACGACTGGGATGGAACCACGAACAACTGATAATCACCGAACTGGCAGAACAACTTCAGGATTGCGGCATAAAGGCCTTGACAATACACGGACGAACCCGTTCACAGATGTATACAGGCAATGCCGACTGGACCCTTATCTGTGAGGTGAAGCGTAACCCCCGTATCCATATCCCAATCATCGGCAATGGCGATATCACTTCAGCAGAGGAGGCGAAGAGAGCCTTCGACGAATATGGTGTGGATGCCATAATGATAGGGCGAGCCACCTTCGGGCGACCTTGGATATTCAAAGAGGTGCGTGACTATCTCGATAATACTGGCAACAGCGAACTGACCTATAACGAGAAGATAGATATCCTTGAAGAACTTCTTAGGATTAATGTGGAACGTATAGACGAGAAGCGAGGCATCCTCCACACAAGAAGACACCTCGCTGCTACACCCATATTTAAAGGCATTGCCAACTTCAGGCCTACACGTATCGCAATGCTCAGAGCAGAGACGATGAATGACCTGATGGCGATCTTAGAATCACTGCATCAGGCTCCTGAGATAGGCGGTTAACTCTACTGCCATCTTCTCGTCCTGGTAGATATTAGGATGCCAGTCGTTGCCTATCCAGCCGTCGCCTGTGATAGGAGACATATCAAAGCGGTAAACTTCCTTATCACCAGCTTTCTGAGCTTCGGCAGCAACCTCGTCGAGAAGTTGTTTAGCTTCCTGTAGCTCCTTATTATAAAGCATCGAACCTGTTAGGAACACAATCTTAGCCTTTGGATTGTTCTTGCGCACCATCTTCAGCAGATTCTTATAAGCTTGCTTAAGAAGCTTCAAGGAGTAGTTGTTAGTGGATAGGTCGTTGGTACCCAGATTGATGCACACCACATCTGGCTGGTAGCGGCTGAAGTCCCATTTCTCACTGTCGAATCCTGCGTTCTTACGGAGTTCGCTATCGTAAGCATAGCCAGTATATTCGTATTGCACAGTCATGCATGATTTAGAAGTACCTTCCTTAGGACCATCGTAATTACGATAAGCTCCTATTCCGCTACGTGCCACAACCCAGTGCTGGGCATCAAGGTTACGAGCTGTGATAGAAGCATAGCTGTAGTAATGATTCTCTGTCTCATATTCAAAATGCTCTTCCTTAAGGAGTCCCTCGTTGCCATATCCACAGGTGATTGAATTGCCAATGAACTCAATCTTTCTTGAGGGTAGGGCGGGGGCATCTGCTAATGAACAATCTTTGTCAAGAACAAAACCCCAGAACTCAGGATAGAACTCATAACCCTCGATGATATACATCAGACGTACAATATGTTTTCCGTAGGGCAAAGCTGTTGCGAGGGTAACAACAGAATCGCGCTCACCACGAAAGGCAACCTTGAAAGGCTCGGCATTGTCTATCTGAGCCATGAAATAGCCGCTTTTGGGTTTGGCCATCATACGCAAAGATGTACCCTCAAAAGCCGCGATAATCTGTATGCCCGGGAAATTCCATGCAGGACGCTCAGGATTGGCAAAACTGATACGACCGGTATAAAGGATATGTTTGTCGGTAGGACTGACAAACGTTCCCTTCTGGGGAAAAGTCTGATTGGCAATAGTATACTGGCATACTACTGCAAGCAGCAGGGATAAAAGTTGTTTTCTCATATAATCATACGTTTTAGATAATTCTGGAATTGTGGCAGGAAGGCTTCCGTAACGTGGATAATCTCCTCACCTATATATATACAGTCATTGCGGTCAACTTTTCGTATCTTATTTAGGGCAACGATATAAGAACGGTGCACCCTCATAAACTGTTCCTGAGGCAACATCTCTTCAACAGCCTTCATCGTAAGATGGGTGATAAGTGGTTTACGTTCATCTGTGAGGTAGAACATCACATAGTCTTTCATCCCACAGACAAAAAGGATGTTGCTGATGGCTATCTGACGATATTCGCCATCTACCTTGAGGAAAAGATGCTGGGGTGCTCCTTCTTCCTTTGGTTCTGCTACAGGTGTGGTCGCTGTTCTCCCAAACCACTCTTTCGCCTTGTCGACAGCAGCGATAAACTTATTGTATCTTATGGGTTTAAGAAGGAAGTCGAGGGCCTTTACCTCATAGCTCTCAAAGGCGTACTCCTTAAAGGCTGTGGTGAAGATAACACGTGTCTTATCAGGTATCATATGAGCCAGTTCCATACCGTTGAGGTCTGGCATCTGGATATCCAGGAAAAGGATATTGGGCGTCTGTTCCTTTACGGCATTGATAGCCTCTACCGAGTCAGTAAATGAACCAAGAAGCTTCAGATCAGGTGTCTTAGCCACAAACGACTCCATCAGTTTGACAGCCAAGGGCTCATCATCTACTATGATACAGGTTAGTTCGGAGTTCATAATGGTCAGTGTTCGATGCTCAATGTAATCCTTACGTGATAAATATCTCCCTTGAGTTCCTGCTCCCACTTAAAACGGTCGCGGTACATCAGATCCAGACGGCGACGTGTATTCTCCAGTCCTATGCCGGAACCACTACGATCAGCATCGTCTTTGGGATAGTTGGTATTGTCGCAGTTGAATATCAGTTCGTCATCATTCTGAAGCAGACGGATATCTATCTTCGAAGGGCGACTGCTACTAACACCATGTTTGAAAGCGTTCTCCACTAATGAAATAAACAATAGCGGGGCGATGTCTATATTCTTCTTTATGTCGAAAGTGGTAACCACCTCTGTCTTCTCATTACAACGTAGCTTCATCAGTGATATGTAGTTACGCATAAATTCCACCTCGCCCTCGATGGGAACGGTATTTTTGTTCGTCTCATACATCGCATAGCGCAACAGGTCGCTGAGTTGGGCGATAGCATCCTGAGCGGCATCTGGGTCTATCTGTGTTAGACTGGAGATATTATTCAGTGTGTTGAAAAGAAAGTGAGGATTAATCTGATTCTTCAGCCAGGCAAGTTCTGCCTCAGTGTTCTTGGCCTTCTCGTCTTTCAGCTGTTCCTTGATCTTGCGAGTGCGGATGAAATGGAGTATTGCAATCGCAATAGCTGCTACTCCACAATTAAGCAGTAGGAACATAAAGAATCCGGAGAAGAAACCTATCCACATGTCTGGTGTCATGTTAGGCATATTGGGGATTCTGTCGCGAGCCAACCACAGATAGAGGAACTGATAGTTCATTGCGAGAATCAGAATCAGGTTGCATAGTGCGAAGATCCAGTACTTCTGACGGAAGAACAGGAATGGTCCGAAGAAATAGAAATTAACGAAATATACCACAAGTGGTGCATGTAAGATACCCCATACGACAAAAAAGGATGTTTTTGTTGCGTGGAAATCCTGTGTGCTGAGGAATGTGGCAAGCGGCAGAGACAGCAGTATGATGAGCCATACTGCTGCCTGAGCCATAAACAACCATATATCTTTCTTTTCTATTTTCTTCATCGCTGCAAAGTTATAAAGATTTTTTGAATCTGCAAAAATTATTGCATAATATTACTGTTTCCTGAGCCGGCATTGTTTATAATCTCACCTTGTGACTGCTGTTCGATGAAGTCATTCTGTACACGGCTTGTATGCTGCTTGGCTGTCATCTTCGAGTTTCCGAAGGTATAGCTTACTGTAAATGTCACACCATAGATAGGCACTTTGATATTTGTATGGCTGGTGAAATTCTTACCCTCGCTGTAGCTCTCTATCTTCAGACAGCCACCATCGTTGAGCCCCATCAGACCAGAAACACTTAGATTGAGTTTGTCTTTCAGGAATGACTTCGAGAGACTTGCTGTGAGGAGGTTGAATCCGCCGCTCCATCCCTGAAGTGTATAGTTCTTTGTTGAGGTGATAGCGAAAGCACTGAGTTTGAGATCCCATGGGAGGGTCTGCTGCAATCCAGCCATCACGTTAGCTGTCCATCCGCTATTGCTCTGTGAGAGGGCATCACTGCTCAGGTCGGTGTAGTTGAGACTTCCGTTCATGAAGAGACGGGTGTTGGGAGTCAACAGATAGTTGACGTATGCGCTCAGACCGGTCTGATGACTTTTTACTACGTTGCCGTATGTGGTGTTGAGCAGATTGTTGCTGTCATAGAAGCTATACTGTGAGATAGCATTGTCTACGAAGTTATGATGGAGGTTGAGATTTACCATCAGTTTTGGAGTGAACATGTTGTATACGAGAGAGATATTATGAGCCTTCTCAACATCGAGGTCAGGATTACCATAAGTGAGGGCGATGGGATTGGTCTTGTCAACGTACGGATTCAGGTAAGAGATTCCTGGACGTGAGATTCGCATGTTGTATGTCAGTCCTAAATTGCTGCCCTGAGAGAGTGTGTACTGCATGCTGGCTGTTGGAACAAGACTTCCGTAACTTGTCTTGAAGTCCTGACCATTACCGAGATGATACTGTACATCCTGCCAGGTATACTCGTAACGCAAACCAGCCTTGATTCCGAAGTTACTGAAGTTGCCTGCATATTCACCATAACCTGCGAGGATAGAGTTTTTATACTCATACTCAGAACTTGAGCTTGGGTCATAGACATCCTTAAGATAGTACTTCGAATCAGATGTAGCATCGTGGAGCTGAAGTTTGCTTCCGAGATTGAGTGTCTGACCAATGCCGAGAGGCATCGAGTAGTCGAGCTGGAAGATATGGTTGGTGGTTTTATCTTTATTTTCCGAATTGCGGTTTGTGAGGTCTATAAGTGAGGATGTTGTGCCGAAATTATTGGTCATCTCTGTGGTAGCAGGACTATAGTTGAGCTGATAGGTGAGAGCCAGCGACTGGGTATGTTCCTTATTGAAGAAACGCTGATAGTCGAGACTTCCGCTGAATGATGTACGAGACATCTTCATGTCTGTTGTGCTACCATAGCTGAAGCCGCTGCCGTAACCATTTCCACTCATCGTGGTATTGCTTGTACCATTGCTTTTCATCGACATGCTGTTAACTTGTGCTGTTGCGTTGATGACGCTCATAGAGTCAATCTGATAACCCAGAGTGAGACTTCCCATAGTGAATGGAGTCTTTACATCATTGCCAGAGGTCATAATCTGCGATGTTCCGTTATCTCTAAGCTGCTCCATTTCGGTAGTGGTGTTACCGGGCTTGTTGTATGATGTCATAACGTTAGCGCTGTAAGAAAGTTTACCCTGCTGACCACTTACGAATACACTTCCGCCGAGTTGTTTTGTTCCAACTGAGGCACGGACAGTACCGTTGTAACCATTCATGCTCTGAGCTGCCTGTGGATTCTGTTTGTTCATCACGATATTAAGTATACCTGCAGCACCCTCTGCATCATATTTCGCACCAGGATTGGTAACAACCTCGATGCTCTTTACTGCTGTGGCAGGCATGCTCTTGAATACTAATGAAGGATTGCTTGAGAACATTACATTGGGCATACCGTCAACATAAACCTTGAATGAAGAAGAACCATTAACAGTAATATTATCCTGCCCATCGACAGTCACCATAGGCACCTTACGGAGCATGTCGAGAACGGTATTCGACTTTGAGTCCTCATCTTCGGCCACGTTATAGCTCATCTTGTCTACATCCATCTTTACAAGAGGCTTTTGGGCAACAACGACCACATCATTCAACATGTTCTCGTTATCCTTGATATATAATGTACCTAAGTCGAGCTGGCCATTACCTTCGAGGTCGATGGTCTGACGGAGATCTTCTTTACCAACACTGCTGAACACGATGTCATACTTACCCTTGCCTTTCACCTCCTGCGAGAACAGTCCATTCTCATCAGTAAGAAACATAGCCACCGGCTTATCACTCTTGCCAGCCTTGAAGATTCTTACCGTAGCGAATGGCTCGCTCTCATTCTGGGCCTTCGACATTAGCACACCCTTAACGGTTGTCTTCTGGGCCATTACAACTGCTGAGATCATCAGCATCATCATCACGAAGAATAATCTAATCTGTTTCATATCTTGTCGTTTTTATTTGTTTCTGGTGCAAAGGTAAGGTGAAAAACCATATGTACGATGAAACTTTCGACGACTTCCTGGGAATTTTTCGACGACTTTTGTTTGTAATACAAAAAGATTTCGTATCTTTGCGCCCAAAGAACCATTAATTATTTAGTTATGACAGCATTAATTATCATTATCGCTTTGGTAGTCATCATAGGAGGCTACTTCGTTTCTACCCAGCGTTCGCTGGTAAATCTCGATGAGTTGTGTAAGAATGCCCTTAGCCAGATTGAGGTTCAGCTCAATTCCCGTTTCGATGCAGTTATCGCACTTGCAAAGACTGCAGCTCAGTATGCCAAGCATGAGTCGGAGACAATCATCCAGGCCGTACAGGCACGTGGTGGAAACCTCGGTAATGCCAATACTCCTGCTGCTATCAACGAGCAGAGTGACCTTCTCACACAGATGATGGGCAAGCTCAACGTGGTGTTCGAGCGTTATCCGGAACTGAAGGCCAGCGATCTGTACAGAGAGGCTCAGGAGGGTATGAAACAATATGAGGAGAACGTGCGTATGTCACGTATGATTTACAACGATACTGCTACGAAGATGAATCGTATGGTTCGTCAGTGGCCTTCAAGCATCGTGGCTTCTATGCTCCACTTCGACCAGAAAGACTATCTGAAAGTTGACAGCGAGGAGAAGAAATCATATCCAAACCTTGATGAAGCATTCAAGAAGTAAGTGGCTCTTGTTGCTGGTGCTGCTGGCATCGGCAATAAATCTGTCGGCCTATTCCAGTCTCAATTCTCTCGACATCCGCGTGGTGCTGAGCCGTAATGGTGATGCGCACATCACGGAGACACGTAAGATGGATATAGGATGGGAAGGCACAGAGTGCTATATCGTCATAGGCAATCTGGAAGGCAGTCAGATACGTGACTTCATGGTGAAGGACGAGACAGGTCATCGCTATGAATATGAGGAGTTTTGGGATGTCGATGAGGACCGTGACTGGAAAGCTGGTAAATGTGGTATCAACGAAACCTCCGACGGGTATGAGCTCTGCTGGGGTCTGGGCGAACAAGGGGACCGCACATATATCACATCGTATACTGTTACCAATCTGGTAAAGGGCTTCAGCGATGCCGACGGCTTCAACTATATGTTCGTTGCCCAGGGGATTAATCCCTATCCTGAACACGTAAAACTGACTATCGTTGCCGAGGATGATTCCACCAGAATCGGTCCTGAGACCACTGGCATCTGGGGTTTCCGCTATCGTGGAGAGATCAATTTCGCAGACAACAGCATCGTGGCTGAGAGCAGCGAACCGTTCGAAAGCAGTAGCGCAATGATCGTAATGTGCCGTTTTGAGAAAGGGATGTTCGACCCGCAGTATGTCTATGAGAACAGTTTTGAGGATTTACAGACAGCAGCCTTTGAGGGTAGCGACTACAACAGCGATGAAGGCGACTCTGACTTTATCGACATGCTCTTTGGCCTTTTAATATTATTCTTTGCTGTTTTCGTGCCTGCAGTCGGTTTTATAGCGCACTTTATATATGTATGGTATGCGCGTAGGAAAGTCAATAAAAACCTGCTCTGGTATCGCGATATCCCTTTGAAGGGTAACCTGCAGCAGGCCAACGACATGCTCAATGCCTATCGCTATTTCGGCAACGACTATAACAACCTGCTCTCTGCATGCATCCTGAAACTTATTAATATGGGCGCCATCAGTATCGAGCAGCGGATGAATAGTAAGGGAAAGACAGAAAGCAACTTCGTAATCCACGAGTTGAAGGATCCGGGCAGTCAGCCCCTGTTGATGCGTAAGGTGCACAGTATCTTCAAGAATGCCGCAGGTGATGATACCATCCTTGAGCCTCGTGAACTGAAGTCATTTATGAAGAGCAGCAGAAATGAGAGCATTATGGATTCCTTTATCAATACGCTTCACACTTCGACAGGCGTTTCCGACTATAAGAATCGTCAGGAGGATGTGCGTCAGGTGTTCGGACTTAGGAAATTCCTTAAAGAGTTCTCCCTTCTCGACGAGCGTCATGTTAACGAGGTGACCCTATGGAAGGATTATATGATCTATGCTACTCTCTTCGGTATCGCTGACCAAGTGATAAAGGATATGAAGAAGATCAATCCTGAGTACTTCAATATGGATCAGATTGCCGGTCAGATGGCTGATGATATGACTCTGCCGATGATATATTCTGCTATGCATTCAAGCACATCTCGTGCTGTCGCTAATAAGGCAGCGCGTGAGGCTAGAGCTTCCGGTGGAGGCGGCAGCAGCTCCTGGGGCGGTGGTGGAGGCTTTTCTGGAGGAGGTTCCGGAGGCGGTATCAGATAGCCAAAGAAATAAATAAAAAAGTGAAGAAGTGCAAAAAGGCCACAGATTTTTTGTTATCTGTGGCTTTTTTCGTAATTTTGCAGGCAGATTATGATGGACGACGATTTCGATATACGCGAAGAACGCTTTTCTCAGGGTGAAAAAGACTTTGAGAATGCATTGAGACCCCTGACATTCAGCGATTTCAGTGGACAGAAAAAGGTTGTGGAAAACCTTGAAGTGTTCGTTGAGGCTGCCAAATATCGTGGGGAGCCTCTCGATCACACCTTGCTGCACGGTCCTCCGGGATTGGGAAAGACCACACTCTCGAACATCATAGCCAATGAACTTGGTGTGGGATTCAAGATTACTTCTGGCCCTGTGCTCGACAAGCCTGGCGACCTCGCTGGTATCCTTACATCACTTGAAAAGAATGACGTCTTGTTTATCGATGAGATTCATCGTCTCTCGCCTGTAGTAGAGGAGTATCTTTACTCCGCTATGGAAGATTACCGCATTGACATCATGATTGATAAAGGTCCTTCTGCACGTTCAATACAGATAGACCTTAATCCGTTTACCCTTGTGGGAGCAACAACACGTAGTGGTCTGCTTACAGCTCCTCTGAGAGCCCGATTCGGTATCAACATGCATTTGGAGTATTACGATCCAGAGACGTTGCAGAAAATCATAGAGCGCTCGGCAAGCATCCTTAATGTACCAATCACAGAAGATGCAGCACTGGAGATAGCTGGCCGCTCAAGAGGAACGCCACGTATCGCAAATGCCCTCCTTCGACGTGTAAGAGACTTCGCTCAGGTTAAGGGCGATGGACGTATCGATACAAAGATCACAAAGATAGCCCTTACTGCCCTCAATATCGACAAGTATGGCCTTGATGAGATTGACAATAAGATTCTGCTCACCATCATCGATAAGTTTAAGGGAGGTCCTGTGGGTATCACAACTATCGCTACTGCTGTCGGTGAGGATGCCGGTACTGTCGAGGAGGTATATGAGCCATTCCTTATTATGGAAGGTTTTATAAAACGCACTCCACGAGGCAGGATGGCAACAGAGCTTGCATATAATCACTTCGGACGGAATCCGTACGGAGGAAACATCATGGAACCAAACTTGTTTGATTAGTTATGAGGACTGGAATATTCGTAGGAAGCTTTAATCCATTTACTATCGGGCATGATTCTATCGTCCGTCGGGCATTACCGCTCTTCGACCGTCTGGTTATTGGTGTAGTGGGAGATAATGTTCATAAGCCCGATTTGCCCTCGGCTGAGGAGCGCATGCAGGCCATTCATGACGTCTATGCCGATGAGCCTCGTGTTGAGGTAAAGCCTTATCACGGCCTAGCTATGGACTTTGCTAAGACTGAAGGCGCACAATATATAGTAAAAGGTGTACGTAGCGTCAGTGACTTCGAGTACGAACAATGGCAGGCAGACTTTAATCGTAAGCTTGGTGGCATAGAGACAATTCTCTTCTATACAGAACCGGAACTTGCGAGCGTGTCGTCCAGCGCAATTCGTGAGTTAGCGCATTTCGGGGTCGACGTGAGTCCTTATATTCCAAAAGTCAAGAAATAAAAAATATATAATGATAACTTACGAAGCAGAGGGAGTAAAATTCCCTAATATCAAGAAGCGTGAGACCTCTAATTGGATAAGGAAGGTTGCTGCATCTTATGGAAAGAGGGTGGGTGATATTGCCTATCTGTTTGTCAACGATGATAAGATTCTCGAGACAAACAACGAGTTTCTTGGTCATGATTATTACACAGACATCATAACCTTTGACTACTGCGAAGGCAAAACGCTTAATGGCGACCTTATGATATCCCTCGATACCGTATTTACCAATTCCGACAAGTTCGGTCGTCCTTATGATGAAGAGCTTCATCGTGTAATTATCCACGGGGTGCTTCATCTCTGTGGGCTAAATGATAAGGGCCCTGGGGAGAGAGAGATAATGGAGGCTGCTGAAGATAAGGCGTTGGCAATGATATAGACTTTAACCCAATAAATAGTTGAATTATGAAAAAGATTAATTTGAAAGTTGCAGTATGCCTCCTTACAGGTTCCTGTATGTTAAGTTCATGTATGGTGGGCTCTTGGGGCCTCTTCAACAAGTATGCCGAATGGCAGACTCATATGACGGATAATAAGTTCGTTAATGCTGTGGTTGGTTTTGTTCTGGGAGCTATCTGCTATCCTGTTTGTGGACTTGTTGATGCTCTCGTGCTCAACACTATCGAGTTCTGGAGCGGTGATAACCCAGTAGCTTCAAATGTGGGCAAGACTCAGAATGTTATGGGTCAGGATGGACGCCTCTATGCCGTGAAGTATCTCAAGAATGGTTATGAGGTAAAGGCACCTGATGGTGTGATCACACTCTTCACATACAACAAAAAGGATAATAGCTGGTCGATGAGCCAGAATGGCTTCACTAAGGAGATTTTCCGCTTCAACGAGGACGGTAATAGCATCAAGGTTGAGATGAACGGTGAGACTCGTGATTTCACACTCAATGAGCAGGGAGTAAGAGATGCCGAGTTTGCTGCTTGCAACGGCCTCTACTTCGCAGCAAGATAATTCTAAAATTATTGATATGTGTAAGGCAAGAACTCTTTTGATTTTGGCTGTTATATCTATTCTAATGGGCACTATTTCATGTGCTGAGAAGGATGTGTATGACCCAGAGCGTCACCAGGCAATAATCCGCTATGTCTCGCCTGTGGACAGTGTTGACCAGGAGCACACGTGGCAGTTGACTGAAAACCATACCTATAGCGTATCTATCGATGCTAATGTAGAAGCCACGCGTCTTGAGATATATAGTGAAAATCCTGTAGAGTCGACCGAGGCGGAACTGATGTCGAGGGTATTTGTCAGTTATGGTCAGACGGTAACCTTAACGGTGTCGATGCCGGTTTTATTGACAACCCTGTATGCTGCTCTCGTTGATGCTGACGGCAAATATACCGTTACGTCTTTCAGCAAGACCTCACGCAGTGTCAGCTTCAGCAGTCCGATAGCAACAAAACAGTCACCGCGACTGGCAACTCCGAAGATTATGGCTTACTCATACTGCTATGAAGAGGATTTCCCAGAGCCTGGAGATTATGATTTCAATGATATCGTAATGCGAATAGGGCTGGAGCGTACTGGTCAGAAGACGATGGATATCCATGTTACCCTTTCTGCTGTTGGAGCATCCAGACCGATAACAGGTGCACTCCGTCTGGTGGGTTATCGTTATCAGGACATCGACAGCATCAAGGCTAAAGACGGAAAGACTTTAAACAAAAACGTACCCACTACCTGCATGGAGATTATCAAGAACGACGAAATACTCCAGACGGGCCGAAATGGTGAGGCTGTGGTGAATCTCTTCCTCGATGCTCATTGGGCTATTGGCGACGATCTCCCCGAGACTAATGGTGACTTTCCGAGATATAAATACAATGTCAAGAAGACCTATTCTGACGGGTATGAACAAACGTATGCCAAGAATGTTACGTTTACCGTATATTTCAAGAGTGAGTCAAACCTCAACAACATCACTCTCGATATGCTCGATCCGTTTATCATGACTTATTATACCGGAGGAGTAGTTGAGACACATACCGATGAGTTTGCTGCTGCTCAGACGATGTACGAATACAACGCTCTTAGTTTCAAAGACGTTCCATGGGCCCTGAGGATTCCAACACGTTACTTTAAATACCCGCTTGAAGGCGTTGAGATCGGTTTTAAGAAGAAGGGTATTATGCTCGGAGCCTATATGACAAATGGACACAGTTTCGGAGAGTGGTGCGAGGACCACAGGAATTATCTTGATTGGTATCAGTATCCGGAGGATCGTCAGGTATTCTAATTTTAAGAGTCGGCTGTCACATTGAGTGGCAGCCGATTTCGTTAGTACAAGTCATAATCTTATCCGGTTTCCGTTTTATTAAATAATTTTATCAATTCTCCCGATACCTCTGAAATCAGCTTCAGTCCACAGTCTTAAAGGAAAAATTTGCTACCATTAATGCGCGCAATTTTTAGATTTCATCCTCGCATTTTTTAACCTTAACGACCGACTTTTCCGCTTCATTCATCGACGTTGCAAAGGTACGGTATTTTCATTGCGGTTCACGAATATATTCACAAGAAAATGCATTCCCAGGGCAATATTTTCCATATGGCAAAGGTCAAATTGGGAGCAATTCTAAGCTCCCTTTCCCCTATTATAAGGACAAAAAACAAGGAGACAGATTGCTCTAACTCCTTGATTCTCGGGTTTGTGGACCAGCCTGGGCTTGAACCAGGGACCTCCAGATTATGAGTCTGTTGCTCTAACCAACTGAGCTACAAGTCCGATGAATTCTGCTTATTTCTGATATAGAGGTCGCAGATTCGTCTGCAAAGGTACAACCTTTTTGGCAAATTTCCAAATGTTTTTTCGGAAAATGCGCAAAAATTTGGCATTTCGTATAGATTTTAGTACCTTTGCACGCGATGAAAACGAGATATGTGGCTACTATCGGCTGTTTTGATGGCGTTCACCGGGGGCATCAGCTGCTCCTCGGGAAGGTAATCGACGAGACCCTGAAACGGGGTCTCATCCCAATGGTCATCACCTTCGACCGTCAGCCCCGCGAACTCTTCGACCCCTCGTTCCGACCTCAGCTACTCTCTACGACGGCTGAGAAATCCGAACAACTGAAGGCTCTCGGCATCGCAAAAGTGGTGATTCTGCCCTTTACCCGCGAGCTTGCTGCCCTCTCGGCTCAGCAGTTTATGCACGATGTGCTCAAAGAGAAACTGGATGTGGAGGTGCTCGTTACAGGCTATGATAACCGTTTCGGGCATAACCGCGAGGAGGGATTCAACGACTATGTGCGTTATGGCAGGGAGATAGGTTTGGAGGTGCTCAGAGGCGATGAGGAGAGGTTTGAGGGCTCTGACATACCGGTGAGTTCTTCGGCTATCAGGCAGTTGCTCTCGGATGGCGATGTCAGCAAGGCTGCAGAGGGTCTCTCGAGGAATTATTCCCTTACAGGCAGTATTGTCAAGGGCGAGCATATCGGTCATGAGCTTGGATTCCCCACAGCAAATCTTGACCTCGGCGATTCAAATAAGCTTATTCCGGCCTCTGGTGCATACGCCGTATGGGCAGTCACGGGCGGTAGAAAGATGCCTGCGATGATGAATATCGGCACGCGCCCTACATTCGATGGTCATCATCAGACTCTCGAAGTACATATTTTGGATAATGAAGTAGGGGATATCTACGGCGAGACGATGACAGTGGAGTTTGTAGAGAGACTGAGAGCTGAAAGGAAATTTGAGACTCGTGAGGCTCTGATGGCGCAATTGGAGGATGACAGAAGGAGGACAATGGAAATGATAAATGATTAATGATAAGCGTGATAATGGGATAAACGTGATGAAGAAGTCGTTATTATATTTTGTGATATTTGCGGCGATACAGATGATTGCCGGAGGAATTGTGATGTTCGCATACCAGATGATAAAGGGCAAGGGCTCGGAACTGGATGCTACAGGACTGATACTTACAACAGTTCTGACGGATGTGGCCACGCTCGTTTGTTTCCTTTGGCTGAAATGGGCGGAGCTGTCGCCCAACTGGCTGAGAAAAAGATATTGGGATGTGTGCTTCTGGTGCGTACTTGCGGCCTGTGGAGCTATCATCCCTTCGATGTATATCCAGGAGCTGATGCCTGAACTGCCTAATTTGGCTGAGCATCAGTTAGAGCTGGTAATGAGCAGCCCATTCGGATATGTAGTCCTCGGACTGATGGCTCCGCTGGTAGAAGAGATCGTATTTCGTGGGGCTATCCTCAGGGCACTGCTGCGATGGAAGAGCAATCCCTGGATAGGTATCATGATATCCGCAGTGCTCTTCACCGCCATCCACATGAATCCTGCTCAGATGCCTCACGCCTTCCTGATAGGGATATTGCTCGGATGGATGTACTACCGCACAGACAGCATCCTTCCCGGAGTGATCTACCACTGTGTGAACAATTCGATAGCTTATCTGACGTTTGCCTTCTATCCCGATCCGAACATCAAGATAATAGATGTTTTTGGAGGTTCTGAGCGCACCGTGCTTTTGGCTGTGGCTTTCTCGCTGTGTATCCTCCTGCCCGCCATATTTCAGCTGAATCTTAGAATGAAGAAATAGGTTAGCCCCAGGATTCGCTCCCCCCCCAAAAAAAAATAAAACCACCCTGATACCTCTTCAAGAGGAGTCAGGGGGTCTTCGTTAGCATGTTATGAAAAATTTGAGAGAATCGAAACTTCACAGTTTCTACGTTTCTGTTTTAATTAATTGTATAGAGAAAGCATTGAAAAATTAGCTATTCCACAAGATGCGACTCAGGCTTGGCCGTTGTAGCACTGTCACTTATATTCTCAGCCTGAACAGGCTTGAGCAGGTTGACAGAGTCGGCTTGCTGTTGTTGCTGTTGGAACTTTGCGTATTCGTCTTTGGGATTATCCCAGCCGTAGTTCCAAGGAGCCTGAGCTGCATTTACTAAGGTGATAATGATGGCTACAACTGCAGCAGCTTTAAAGAGTGGTATTAGGCGAGATGTCAGAGTGACAATCTTTGCCTTTGGCTCTTCCTCACCAATCATTTCGAGAATACGGCTGTCGAATTCTTCGTCAAGGAGGTCCTCTTTTTCTTGTTCGTAAATGAACAGAGGCTTGTACTTACTGAACTCGGCAGGCACATCTTCCTGGCTGAAGAAATTTCGCAGGATGCTCTCTTCTTGCAAGGTGGTCTCACCTTGCCAGTAGTTTTCTAAGAGCTGTTCGATGTACTTATAATCCATATTTCTCTGTAACTATATATTTCTGTTTTATTGTCTGACGGGCTCTGAAGATGTTTATTTTCACCTGTTCCTCGCTGATATCAAGAATTGTTGCAATCTCTTTGTAGCTCTTTCCTTCAAAATCTCTCAGCTGCATGCAGCTACGCTGCTTCTCGGGTAGTGTGTCGATGAGTCTGCGTATCAGCGCTATTCGGTCTTGCTGCATCGCCTGCTCCTCAGGGTTGGATGTGTAGCTGCTGTCGGGAGAATCGTGCTCGTCCATCAGACTTTGGTTCTGGTTTTCTGCCTTCTTCGTCTTGTCTATCGCGATGTTCCGGCATATCGTCAGGCAGAAGGCTTCGATGGATTCGAGTTCATCCCAGCGGTCGCGCCTGTTCCAGACCTTGATCATTGTTTCCTGTACCACATCCTCTGCTTCCGCATGGTTGAGAGTGATGCGGAGAGCTAGTCTGTACAACTCGTTTTTGAGCGGCAGGACATCGTTCCGGAAACTGATCTTTTTCATCCTCTCTAATAATAATGACGATTGAAACGGGGAAAAGTTACAAAGAAATGGATTTTTTTAGAAAGAAATTGGAATAATGAGAATAATTATTGTTTGATGATGGTGCCTGAACGTCCGTCGATGGCGGTTGCCAGGGTGATGATGACACGACTTACTCCGGCATCGATGGCTGAGAGGGCATTCTCGATTTTTGGGAGCATTCCTCCGCTGATAGTTCCGTCTGACTTATATCTCTCGAAGTCCTCGTGGGTGATGACGGGAATCACGGAGTCATCATCATCGGGATTACGGAGCACACCTTTCTTCTCGAACGAGAATATGAGGGTCACGTCGTAATACGGAGCGAGGGCTTTCGCTGTCTCTGAGGCGATAGTGTCGGCATTGGTGTTAAGGATGTTTCCCTGACCATCGTGGGTGAGAGGGGCCATCACGGGAGTAATGCCTTCCTCGATAAGTTTGCTCAGCATCTTGCCATCGGCAGTATCTACATCGCCTACGAAGCCGAAGTCGACACCATTCTTGATGGGGCGCTTATGGCTGCGGATGACATTCATGTCGGCACCTGTGAGTCCGAGAGCGTTGACACCATTGGCTTGCAAGCGGGCCACGAGGTTTTTGTTTACGAGACCGCCATAGACCATCGTTACCACGCTGAGCATCTCTGCATCGGTGATTCTGCGGCCATTGACCATCTTCGACTCGATGCCGAGCGACTCTGCCACCTTCGTGGCCTTACGACCACCACCATGAACCAATACTTTCTTTCCCTCAATGGCGCTGAAATTTTTCAGCAGCTGTGCAAGCTGAGCCTCATCCTCGACCACAGCCCCACCAACCTTTACTATCGTAATATTCTCTTTCATCTTATTCAAGATAAGTATAGCCGTAAAGTCCCGAACGATAATTCGAAAGGAACTCCTTACCCTCTTCGAGAGTAATCTTTCCCTGCTTTACACTCTTAGCCACCCAAACCTCAAGCTGGCGTACCAGTTTCTTCGGGTCGTACTGCACATAGTCGAGTACCTCGGCTACAGTCTCACCATCGATAATCTGGTCGATATGATATGTGCCGTCCTTCTCTGAGATATGTACTGCATTAGTGTCACCGAAGAGGTTGTGCATATCACCGAGAATCTCCTGATATGCTCCTACGAGGAAGACGCCGAGGTAATACGGCTCGTTCTTACGGAGGGAGTGAACAGGCAGCGAGTGCGAGTTGATGCGGTTGGTTACAAACGATGCTATCTTACCGTCTGAGTCACAGGTGATATCCTGAATAGTGGCATTGCGAGTGGGGCGCTCATCAAGGCGTTGAATAGGCATGATGGGGAAGAGCTGGTCGATAGCCCAGGAGTCGGGCAGGCTCTGGAAGAGCGAGAAGTTACAGAAGTACTTGTCGGCTAAGAGTTTGTCAATGTTCATCAGCTCTTCGGGGATATGCTTCAGACTCTTGGTCAAGATGTTTATCTCATGACATACGCTCCAGTACATAGCCTCGATCTCAGCACGGGTTTTAAGGTCTACGATACCGTGAGAGAAGAGGTCGAGCACCTCCTCACGTATCTGTTCGGCATCGTGCCAGTCTTCAAGCACGTTGCGGGGTGATAGGTTGTCCCAGATATCATAGAGATCCTTAACTAGCTGATGGCTGTTCTCGTCGGGTTCAAACTCCTCTGGCATCTCTGGCAGTGAGGCTGTCTCAAGAACATCGATAACCAATACAGAGTGATGGGCTGCAAGCGAACGACCACTCTCGGTAATGATGTTTGGATGGGGGAGGTCATTTTTGTTGGCAGCGTCAACGAAGGTATAGATACAGTCGTTGACATATTCCTGGATGGAGTAGTTTACAGACGACTCGCTCGATGGAGAACGTGTTCCATCATAGTCAACACCGAGGCCACCGCCACAGTCCACGAAATCGACATTATATCCCATCTTATGCAGTTGGATATAGAACATCGAAGCCTCTCTTAATGCTGTCTGTATACGACGGATCTTTGTGATCTGCGAACCGATATGGAAATGTATCAGCCTGAGGCAGTCGCGCATACCTTTCTTATCAAGAAGGTCGAGAGCCTCGAGGAGCTCGGCACTTGTCAGTCCGAACTTAGAGGCATCGCCACCACTCTCTTCCCATTTGCCGGAACCAGAAGAGGCCAGCTTGATTCGGATACCGATATTTGGTTTGATATCCATCTTCTTTGCCACCTTAGCGATGATGTCAAGCTCGTTGAGTTTCTCAACAACGATGAATATCCGTTTACCCATCTTCTGAGCCAATAGGGCCAGTTCAATGTAACTCTGGTCCTTGTAACCGTTGCAGACAATGATTGAGTCACTCTGACACTGAACGGCAATAACAGCATGAAGCTCGGGCTTAGAACCGGCCTCGACACCTAGATTGAACTTTTTTCCGTGCGAGATGATTTCCTCTACCACAGGTTGGATCTGATTGACCTTGATAGGATAGACTACATAGTTCTCTCCTTTATAGTCATACTCCTCAGCAGCCTTCTTAAAGCAGCTCCACGTCTTTTCGATACGGTTGTCAAGGATATCTGGGAATCGCAGGAGCACAGGGGGTGTGACATCACGCAGTGCCAGTTCGTCCATCACCTCGCGCAAATCGATCTGAGTCTTGTTCTTACAAGGGGTGACATACACATCACCCTGCTCGTTAATGCCGAAATAGGAAGTTCCCCAACCATTGATGTTGTAGAGTTCCCTGGAGTCTTCAATAGTCCATTTCTTCATAATGGGCAGATGGGTTTTAAGATTTTAAATATTCAGTAGTTTGCGTAGTTGGTCTACGCTGATTTTTATCTTTGAATAGTCGTCCATAAGACTGACATCGAGAGTGTAGGCAGCCTTAGTATAATAAGGATTACGCTTTTCAAGCTGTTCCTTGATGAAATTGATCAGCTCCTCCTGACTCTTTCCACGAAGTAGGGGACGATCATTTTTGCTCATCGCCAGATGCTTGTAAAGCACCTCAGGCTCTGCCTTCAGATATACTACCGGAGCCTGCTGGTTCATGTAGTCAATGTTGTCAAAGAAACATGGAGTACCGCCTCCGCAACTGATGATGACATCCTCAAACTCAGCTACTTCGTGGAGCATATTTCTCTCTATTTGACGAAAGCCTTCTTCTCCACGCTCCTCAAAGATTTGAGCAATCGTCTTACGCATGCGGTTAGAGATATACCAGTCGAGGTCGTAGAAAGTAACACCTAACTCCTGGGCGAGAGCTTTGCCTACAGTTGTTTTGCCGGCACCCATATAGCCGATGAGGATAACTCTGATCATTTTATTTCTTATTCTGACTTTCAATGACCTTCATACACTCATCGTATGTGAGATCCTTTGCCTTCTCATGCATTGACTTCGGCAAACGGTAGTTCTTGCCGTCGTAAGCAAGATAAGGACCATAACGGCCGTTAAGAACCTCAAGTTTTGTATCTTCGAGGAAGATTTTCAGATGTTTCTTGGTTTCCTGAGTACGCTTCTCGTTTATGAGTTCGATAGCTCTCTCGATGGTGATTGTCATCGGGTCTTCACCCTTTGGCAGAGATGTGTATTTGCGGTCATGGAGAATATAAGGACCAAAGCGACCAGTTCCTATGGTGATAGTATCACCCTCGTACTCGCCAAGTCTACGAGGAAGCTTGAATAGTTCGAGAGCCTCTTCAAGAGTGATGCTGCTCATGCTCAAATCCTTAGGAATCTGGGCAAATTGTGGCTTCTCAGTGTCCTCAGCAGTACCTATCTGTACCACGGGGCCAAAACGTCCAATCTTCACGAATACAGGTCTTCCGCTCTTTGGATCATTGCCAAGCTGCCTCTCGCCTGCCTTATGTTCCTCACGGGCATTGATGGTATTCTCTACCGTTGGCTCAAAGTCCTTGTAGAATCCTTTAAGCATCTTCTGCCACTGCTCGGTTCCCTCAGCTATCTTATCGAAGTCCTGCTCTACCTTTGCAGTGAAGTTATAGTCCATTATCTCCTTGAAGTTCTTCATCAGGAAGTCATTAACTACAATACCTATATCTGTTGGTAGAAGCTTACCTTTGTCAGAACCAACAAGTTCCTTGCGAGTCTTCTGTGCAATCTGTTTGCCTTTAAGGATTTCAATGGTATACTGACGCTCCTCACCCTTCTTGTCACCCTTCTGAACATATTCGCGCTGCTGGATGGTTGAAATTGTTGGGGCGTAGGTTGAAGGACGTCCGATACCGAGTTCTTCAAGTTTGTGTACCAGACTAGCCTCTGTGAATCTCTGTGGACCTTGTGTGAAACGCTCTATGGCCTGAATCTCCCTACGAGTGAGTTCCTGACCTTTTTTGAGTGGTGGGAGAATATGTGAAAACTCGTCCTGCTGCTCTTCGTCGTCTGACGATTCACGATATACCTTCAGGAAACCATCAAACTTCACAACCCCTCCCTGAGCAACAAACTGCTCATCAGATGTTGAGATATTTATATTTACTGTGGTTTTCTCTATTTCAGCGTCAGCCATCTGGCTTGCGATTGTACGCTTCCAGATAAGATCGTAAAGGCGTCTCTCCTGAACAGTACCCTCAATTTCAGTCTTATCCATATAGGTAGGACGGATAGCCTCGTGGGCCTCCTGAGCACCTTTGGAGTTTGTGTGATACTGACGAGTCTTGCTATATTCCTCGCCATAGAGATTTGTTATTTCCTTCTTGCTGGCACCAAGGCATAGCGCAGAGAGGTTTACAGAGTCTGTACGCATGTATGTGATCTGTCCGTTCTCATAAAGGCGCTGGGCAACCATCATGGTTTGAGATACGGTAAAACCAAGCTTACGTGCTGCCTCCTGTTGCAGTGTTGATGTGGTGAATGGAGGAGCTGGAGTTCGCTTCATAGGCTTCTTGTTGATGCTCTCAACGGTGAATGCGGCCTCTTTGCACTTCTCGAGGAAGGCAGTTACCTCTGCCAGTGTTTTGAGCTTATTAGCCAACTGTGCCTTTACCTCTGTGGCAGAGCCGTCAGGATTGGTGATGGCAAAGGTGCCATATACATTATAGAAGACCTCAGTCTTGAACTCCTGTATCTCACGCTCACGTTCAACAATCAGACGTACTGCAACACTCTGTACACGTCCGGCAGATAGCGCTGGCTTTACTTTACGCCAAAGGACTGGTGAGAGCTTGAAACCAACGAGACGGTCGAGCACGCGACGAGCCTGCTGGGCATTCACAAGATTCATGTCCAGATGGCGAGGATGCTCGATGGCTTCTAAAATTGCCGACTTGGTTATTTCATGGAAGACTATACGATTGGTCTTTTCTTCGTCGAGACCTAATACCTCACACAGATGCCAGGATATGGCTTCTCCTTCACGGTCTTCATCGGATGCCAACCAAACCTTTTCGGCTTTCTTTGCATTTTGTTTCAGTTCGCCGACAAGTTTTTTCTTGTCTTCAGGTATTTCATATTCTGGAACGAGAGTGTTATCGTCGATACTCAGTTCTCTTTTTTTCAGGTCCCGGATATGACCATAGCTCGACATCACCTTGAAGTCGCTACCCAGGAATTTTTCAATCGTCTTCGCCTTTGCGGGAGACTCTACTATAACGAGATTTTTCTGCATATTTTGAGTCGTTTAATTCACTTTGGGCTGCAAAAGTACGCAAAAAAGTCTCTTACACCTTATTTATATATAGAAATTTTCGTTTTATTAACAGTTTTGCTGCAAGAAGGTGTGTACAGCCTTACGGATGGAGCGTAATCCGAAACGTTCTACATATACCTGCCGCAGAGGAACCCAAAAGCATTCTGCAGCATCGTCAGCAGCCTCAGGGAGAGCGTCATCTTCTGTGTGACAGAGGAAGAATAGGTCGAGGGTGTGAATGTCCATTCCTGAATAACGATATATGTTTGGGACAGAGAAGAGATACTTCACTTCTTTTATATCGAGGCCTGTTTCTTCTTTAATCTCACGTGTCATTCCCTGTTCAGCACTTTCCTCATTATCCACAAAGCCACCAGGAAGGTCAAGAGTGCCTTTCTGGGGATCTTTTGCTCTGCGGACAACGAGCAGCTCACCTTTACTGTTAAGAATAAAAGCAGCCGTTGATGCTCTGGGATTCTGATAGTATGTAAAACCACAGTCGCTACAATGTCTGCTAAGAGCATTGTTGATCTCAAAATTCTCGCTGCCACACTTTGGGCAGAACCTGAAGAGTTCTAATGGATGGTTCATGCTTATTTCTCCCAATTGTCGGTTCTGAATGGGAAGAGAGGCTGGTTACCACCATTCTTCACATTTCCAATCTGGAAATTCTTAAAACAGTATCTCACGGCTACAGGCTTCTTTACTACAGGAGAGGTAATCATGATTGCTTCATCCCAATAGCCGCCACCGGGTTGCCAGAAGTGTCTAGCTGTTGCCGGATGGAACACTTTGTCTTCGCCCGCGACCTCAAATCCCTGCATGTCTTCGAATGGAGCATCACACCAATAGTTATCCTGTGTATGGATAAAAATGGTATCGCCCTTGATGGTCATATCCTTATATGATGAACTCTTATATTGGATAGTCTCAAAACCATAGTCACGATTAAGTGCGGTGAATGCAAGTCGCTCGCCAACAGGTTGTTTCTGAGTGGGGTGGATCTGAGTGGTCTCATAAGGATAAACAAGGTCGTTAATACATACAAGACTGCTGTTTGGAATTATCTGAGACGCTTTGTATTGTTGTTCGCGAAGGAAGGCTCCGCTGGTGGCATTATCATTGTCATCATAGCGGAACGGGGCAATCTGAACAAAGTAGAAAGGTATCTCACCAAGACCGAACTGTGCTCTCCACTGATCTACCAAGAGTTTCATTCTCTGAGAGTATTGGTCGCCTGGGTCTCCCACATTCGAGCATCCCTGATAGTATATGATTCCCTTAACGGTGTAGTTCAGGATAGGATTGAATGTGCCGTTGCCCCAAAGCAGTGAACGGTGATAGTCCCATTGCGACCATTTCCTACATATCTCTACAGAGTCGGTGGGGTCGTTGGTGTATTTTTGCAGATTCTCTTTTGTGAGCCAACTCTCCACGCGTGAACCTCCTTTATTAGCTTCAATGATGCCAACAGGGATATCGAGGGTACGACTAAGCAGGCGTGCGAAGAAATATCCTGTGGCAGAGAAATCGCTTACCGTCTTCGGCGAACATACTCTCCATTCGCACAGGGCGTCTTCCTGTGGGGTAGCACGCATGATGCTTGGAATCTTCACGCTACGCACACCCTTTGAGTTGGCGGCATCAAGGACATGATGGTTGTAATCCTTTACTGGACACATTCCGAATCCTTTTACCGGCATCTCCATATTCGACTGCCCTGCGCATACCCAGACCTCTCCGGACACGACATTATTGATTGTTACTGCCTCGCCATCATCGAAAGTGATGCTCAGTGGTTCGTATGATGCTTTCGGGGTCTTCACCTTAACGAGCCATTTACCGTCCTTACCGGCCTTAGCGCTTACAGGCACATTGCTCCACGAGGTTGTTACCTTAACGGTCTTGCCAGGCTTGTCCCATCCCCAGAGGCGGGCTTCTGTCTGTTGTTGCAATACCATGTTGTCGCAGATAATATGCGGCAGCTTAACCTTTGCCTGAACACTGATACAGAGTGCTGCAAGGACTGAGATAGCAATGATTCGTTTGTTCATTTTGGTTCGGTTTTTTAATATTTTGCTTGCAAAGTTACAAAAAGTCTGAGATTTTTAGTAATTTTGCAGCCATAATTAACAAATAATTTATGAAAACTCGGAAAATACTAACTGTAATGCTACTTATGATGTGTGTAGCAGGTTTTGCTCAAAAGGGAACGAAAATGGATCTGTGGCCGAAAGGCGCACCCAACAACAATGGTGATGAGAAGGACAAGGCTGAGCTCACAGTCTACCTGCCTGATGCTAAGAAGGCAACGGGTAGGGCAGTGGTGTGCTGTCCTGGTGGTGGATACTCTCATCTGGCTATGGATCACGAGGGTCATCAGTGGGCCACATTCTTCAATAATCAGGGTATCGCCCTCATCGTGGTGAAGTATCGTATGCCTCACGGGAACTATAAGATTCCCATCTCTGATGCAGAGGAGGCTATGAAGACTGTTAGGCGTAATGCCGTCGAATGGCATATTGACCGTAACAACGTGGGTATCATGGGATTCTCTGCCGGAGGTCATCTTGCGTCAACCATTTCTACTCATTCTAAGGCTGATGCGGCTCCGAATTTCCAGATTCTTTTCTATCCTGTCATCACGATGGACCCTGCATTCACACATAAAGGTTCACACGATAATTTCCTGGGCACGGACCGCTCTAAGAAAGAGATGAAGAAGCTTGAGCATGAGTATTCGAATGATATTCAGGTTAACCGCACTACTCCTCGTGTATTCCTCGCCCTCAGTGATGATGATCATGCTGTGCCGGCATCGAATGGATTCAACTATTATTCAGAGTGTTATCGTCACGATGTCCCTGCATCAATACATATCTATCCCACAGGAGGTCACGGATGGGGATACCGCGAGAGTTTTGCCTTCCATTATCAGATGGTCTTTGAGCTCAAAGCTTGGCTCGAAAGTTTCTAGGCATTTATTCGGAATTAAGAGGCTCTTAATAAAAAATAAGTGGCATTTATCGAGCGATAAGTGCCACTTATTTTAGATGGTTGTAATATGCTTAAAGAAGCTTCTTAATTTCTGCCTCTAAATCCTTAATCATCGCTGCACGCTTAACGAGGTTGTTGCCTCTGTCGATTACAAAGAAATCGGGAACAGCCTGAATATTATACATCATCAGTCGCTGTGAGTTCAGGCCGTCGGCATCTCTTACGCTTATCCAAGGTAATGCAGCAGTCTGCTGTTTCCAGAAGTGCTCGTCGGTGTCGAGGCTTACCTGATAGATCTCAAAGCCCTGTGCCTGATACTTATTATAAAGCTCACGAAGCATCAGGATACGTGCAGGACTCTCTTCCATTGCGAAGATGTGGAAGTCGAGAAGCACCACCTTTCCCTTGAGGTCGGTGAGATGACGCTCTGCACCCTTATTGTCTCTCAGTGCGATGTCAAGCACTCCTGCTTCGCTAACCTTGCTGGCATCAATCTGTATATCGGCATTATTAGCCTCTGCGATACGCTGGTTCTTCATACCCTCGATGGCGATGTTATGAAGGTTTTGACCTCTCTCGGCATGAGGATAGTAAGTGTCCCAACTTGTTGCTACTGCAGCAAAGACCTTTATGTCGTCTTTATTGGTGCGGGGATTAAACAGCAGCCAGTTGCCAAGAGTCTGGAACAAAGCGAAATAGCTGTAGGCCTTCATAGGCTCTTTGAAAATATAATTTGACTTAACGTCATTCTTGTATGCGTCAATAAGTTTCAGAATACTGTCGTTGGCAGCGTCAACTCCTAATGCCTGATTCTCTTGGATAGCCATCGCCTTTTTGTGGAGGTCTATCTGCTTGAGGGCCAGTTCCTTAATCTTTAGACAGTTGTCAGAACCGCTAATCTCATATTCTGTAGCCATCTGAGGATACTTCGCCTTTACATTTACTGTCTCTGTGGAGTCAATGCTAACATTGATAATCTGGTCAGCGATTCTCAGACGATAGAACTCAGGTGCTTCCGGAGCTTCCTGGCTGAATGAGAAACTACCACCGTCTGACAGTTTCACTGAGTCGAGAGTGTTGATACCCTCGAGACCAACATTCTCGAAATACAGCACAGAATCGGCTGCGTTGGCAATCTCTCCCTCTACCTTAAACTTGTTGTTGCTGCATGATGCAACAGTGAGTGCAGCCATCGCAGCGATAATCAGTTTGATATGTTTCATATTATCTGTCTTTTCTTATTTTGCGCCTGCAAAGGTACAAATAAGCAATCAAAAAACCAAAAAAAACGAAAAATATTCGCTTTTTCTTCGTTTATTTATTTAATAATGTGTAACTTTGCCCCGATTTTTAGCGACCTATCCCTTTTGGGTCGCTCCGATTTTATTATTTTTAGATGTTTTAAACAAGATGAATGTAATTACAAAAACCCTTCAATTGGCTGATGGAAGAACCATCACCATTGAAACCGGGAAAGTGGCAAAACAGACCGATGGTGCTGTCATGTTGAAGATGAACAACACCGTATTGCTGGCCACTGTTTGTGCCGCAAAAGATGCAGTTCCCGGAACAGATTTCATGCCTCTGCAGGTTGACTATCGTGAGCAGTACAGTGCTGCAGGTCGTTTCCCAGGCGGATTCACAAAGCGCGAAGGCAAAGCCTCAGACAATGAAATCCTTACATCACGACTGGTGGACCGTGTTCTTCGTCCACTGTTCCCAAGTAACTATCACGCAGAAGTATTCGTAAACGTTATGCTGCTCAGTGCCGATGGTGTTGATCAGCCCGATGCTCTGGCCGGTTTTGCTGCCTCTGCAGCTCTGGCTTGCTCGGATATACCTTTCGAGTGCCCTATCTCGGAAGTTCGCGTTGCCCGTATCAATGGCGAGTATGTTATTGATCCTACCTTCGAGCAGATGAAGGAGGCCGACATGGATATCATGGTTGGTGCATCTGCAGAGAACATCATGATGGTTGAGGGTGAGATGAAGGAGGTATCTGAGCAGGATTTGCTGGGTGCCCTCAAGGCTGCTATGGATGCCATCAAGCCAATGTGTGAACTCCAGGCAGAGCTCTCTAAGGAGCTGGGCAAGGATGTTAAGCGCGAGTATGATCACGAGGTCAACGATGAGGCTCTCCGTGAGCAGATGAACAAGGAATGTTATCAGCCTGCTTACGATGTTACAAAGCAGGCTCTCGAGAAGCAACAGCGTGCTGAGGCTTTCGAGAAGATCCTCTCAGACTTCAAGGAGAAGTTCTTTGCTGAGCATCCAGAGATTACCGATGACTCTGAAATCTCTAAGGATGAGTATGATGCAATGATGGATCGTTATTATCACGATGTAGAGCGCGATGCTATGCGTCGTTGCATCCTTGATGAGGGTATCCGTCTTGATGGTCGTAAGACTACCGATATCCGTCCTATCTGGTGCGAGGTTTCTCCACTGCCAATGCCTCACGGAAGTGCTATCTTCACTCGTGGTGAGACACAGTCTCTGAGCACATGTACCCTCGGTACTAAGCTCGATGAGAAGATGGTAGACGATGTGCTGGAGCATGGTTACATGCGTTTCCTGCTGCACTATAACTTCCCTCCATTCTGTACAGGTGAGGCTAAGGCTCAGCGCGGTGTAGGCCGTCGTGAGATTGGTCACGGACATCTGGCTTGGCGCGGTCTGAAGGGTCAGATTCCTGAGGATTTCCCTTACACAGTCCGTCTGGTTTCTCAGATCCTTGAGTCTAACGGTTCTTCTTCTATGGCTACTGTTTGTGCCGGTACACTCGCTCTTATGGATGCTGGTGTGCCAATGAAGAAGCCTGTTTCTGGTATCGCTATGGGTCTGATTAAGAATCCTGGTGAGGAGAAATATGCTGTGCTTTCAGATATCCTCGGCGATGAGGACCATCTGGGTGATATGGACTTCAAGACCACTGGAACAAAGGATGGTCTGACAGCTACTCAGATGGATATCAAGTGCGATGGTCTGTCATTCGAGATTCTCGAGAAGGCTCTCATGCAGGCAAAGGCTGGTCGTGAGCACATCCTGAAGTGCCTCACCGACACTATCGCTGAACCGCGTGCAGAGATGAAGCCACAGGTTCCACGTATCGTTCAGCTTGAGATTCCTAAGGAGTTCATCGGTGCTGTAATCGGCCCTGGTGGTAAGATCATCCAGCAGATGCAGGAGGATACCGGTGCTACCATCACTATCGATGAGGCTGACGGTGTAGGCAAGGTTCAGGTTTCTGCTCCTAACAAGGAGAGCATCGATGCCGCTATCGGAAAGATTAAAGCCATCGTGGCCATCCCAGAGGTAGGCGAGGTATATGATGGCGTTGTTCGCTCAATCATGCCTTATGGTTGTTTCGTAGAGATTATGCCTGGCAAGGATGGCCTACTGCATATTTCTGAGATTGATTGGAAGCGCCTCGAGACAGTCGAGGAGGCTGGTATCAAGGAGGGTGACCATATCCAGGTTAAGCTGCTTGAGATCGATCCAAAGACGGGTAAGTATAAGCTCTCTCATCGCGTACTGATTGAGAAGCCTGCAGACTATGTAGAGCGTCCTGCCCGTGAGCGCGGTGAGCGCCGTGAGCGTCCAGAGCGTGGAGATCGTCGTGACCGTCGTCCAGATCGTGGCGATCGTCGTGAGAAGCATGGTGATAAGCACGGAGACCACCGTCCACGCACAGAGCGTCAGGAGGAGGCTCCAAAGGAGAACAACGAGCCTAAGGACTTGGGTGATTCTCTTGATCACATGGATTTCTAATCAGTTTTTAAAGATAGGTCCCGCATCCTCTTTGGGGTGCGGGACTATTTAAATTATTCTTATTATTCCAATTTCTTTCAAACTAATATTTCTTTCATAGTGGGAAAAGTAAATATTGCCATATTCGTATCGGGCAGTGGGAGCAACTGTGAGAATCTTATTCGTCATTTTGAGGGCTCCGAACGCATAGTTACTAAGTTGGTTGTCAGCAACAAGCCTGACGCATACGCGCTCGTGCGTGCAGAAAAATTAGGTGTACCTTCGGTGGTTGTTCCAAAGCCAGAACTCAACAATCCTGATATTATGCTGCCGCTATTGCAGAAGAATGACATCAATTTCATTGTCCTAGCCGGATTCTTGCCCTTGATTCCTACTTTCCTTATCGATGCATATCCTCGTCGAATAATCAATCTTCATCCGGCTCTTTTGCCAAAATATGGCGGCAAGGGCATGTGGGGACATCATGTCCATGAGGCCGTGAAGGCTGCAGGAGAGACAGAAACGGGCATGACAGTGCATTATGTCACTCCTGTCTGTGACTCAGGAGAGATAATAGCCCAGTACAAATGTGCCATTTCTTCAGATGATTCCGTTGATGACATTGCTGCAAAGGAGCACGAGCTGGAGATGGAATATTTCCCGAATGTGGTCGAGAAAGTGTGTCTGAAATAGCGGATTTTGTGTTTTTTTGCAGCAAAATATCACTTTTTTCGAAAAAAAATACGAAAAAGTTTGGTGGTTTCATTTTTTCGCCGTACCTTTGCACCCGCTTAACAGAAATACCTGCTTCAGTAGCTCAGTTGGTTAGAGCACCTGACTGTTAATCAGGGGGTCGTTGGTTCAAGCCCATCCTGAAGCGCCTTAAAAATCAAGGAGTTACGAGAAATCGCAACTCCTTTTTCTTT